>Ga0224528_1000025_pt1 | contig 136293 bp, 118 predicted proteins | sample CBST25metaG_2_FD_179888 | JGI IMG/M metagenome (GOLD analysis project Ga0224528, IMG submission 179888) | Peat soil microbial communities from Stordalen Mire, Sweden - C.B.S.T25 | ecosystem: Environmental > Terrestrial > Soil > Wetlands > Peat | place: Sweden: Norrbotten County, Stordalen Mire...
AGCGGCAAGACAGCGCTTTCGCTGGGGCTGGGCGAGCGATTCGGCGGCGAGGTGGTCAGTTGTGACTCGGTGGCCGTTTATCGCGGCATGGAACTGGGCACGGCCAAACCTTCCCTGCAAGAGCGGGCACGGCTGCCACATCATTTGATCGACGTAGCCGATCCCGACCAGCCCTTCACGGCGGGCGAATATTCCAGGGCTGCGCGCGCGGCTTTGCGAGAAATTGCCGGGCGGGGACGGCTGCCCATTGTCACCGGCGGGACAGGACTTTATCTGCGCGCGCTGACCGAGGGGCTCTTTGCCGGCCCGGAGCGGAATGATGCTCTTCGGCTTCGCCTCTACAGAAGTCATGAGAGGAGAGGAGGAGCGTGGCTGCACCGGCTGCTTCTGCGGCTCGATGCGGCCTCGGCGGAGCGCATCCACGCCAACGACGCGCCCAAGCTGATTCGCGCCATCGAGGTTTGCCTGGCCACCCACCAGTCGCTTTCGGCAACGCTGGCCAACCAAGCCATCGCCCGTGACCCGCTCACCGGATTTCGCCTGCTGCGCATCGGGCTGAATCCGCCCCGCCAGGGTCTCTATGCCCGGCTGAACCAGCGCTGCGCGGAGATGTTTGCCGACGGGCTCGTCGACGAGACGCGCGCGCTGCTGGAGCGCTTCGGGCCGATTAAAGCGCTGGACTCGCTCGGCTACCGGCAAGCGCTGGCCGTGCTGTCAGGAAAGTTGAGCCTGGACGCCGGAATCGAAGCCGCCCAGCAGGGGCACCGCAACTACGCCAAGCGGCAGTTGACCTGGTTTCGTCGCGAGCCAGAAGTGCATTGGATCGAAGACTTTGGCAGCGCGCCGGAGTCGCTGCGCAGGGCCTCCGAACTGGTGCGAGAAAAGCTCTGAGGCGGTGTGCGCGCAAGCGAAGAAGCGAAGTGCGCCGCAGGCGCATCCATTAAACTGAGGATGGATTGCGCGCCCATCCTGACTGAGCGGCATCCCTGATGGAAGTTTTTTTGTGGAGAAGACCTTGACTGAGAAGACGGCGGCAGAGACGATTTTTGACGTAGCAATCATTGGCGGCGGCCCGGCTGGCTACACGGCCGCCATTCGTGCCGCTGAGTACGGGCTCAAGGTCGCCCTGATCGAAAAGACCGACCGGCTGGGCGGAACCTGCCTGCATGTGGGCTGCATTCCGACCAAGGCGCTGCTTTTCAACGCCGAAATCTGGGACCACCTGAAGCACGCCGCCGACTTTGGCATTGGCGGGCTCGGCGCGCCCACCCTCGACTGGGCCAAGGTTTTGCAGCGCAAAGACGCCATCATCACCAAGCACACCAAGGGCCTCGACTTCCTGATGAAGAAGCACAAAATCGCGCGCCTTGAGGGCTTTGGGCGGCTGGCTGGCCCGGCGGTTGCTGGCGTTCATTCTGTTGAAGTTACTAGCGGCGACGCCGTTTCGCAGGTGAAGGCCAAAAACGTGATTCTGGCCACCGGCTCCGAGGCCAAGATGCTGCCCGGCCTCGCGCCCGGCAAGCGCATTTTGACCAACATCGAGCTGCTCTCGATCAACGAAGTGCCCAAGTCGCTGATCGTTATTGGCGCGGGCGCGGTGGGTATGGAGTTTTCCTCTCTCTTCCGCACCTTTGGGGCCGAGGTGACGATTATTGAGTTCCTGCCGCGCGTGGTTCCGGTCGAGGACGAGGAAGTTTCAAAGGAACTGACCCGTCTCTTCAAAAAGCGCGGCATCGACGTGAACACCGGCGCCAAAGTCGAAAAGGTCGAGGAGACCGAAAGCGGCGTCAAGGTCACCTTTACCGATGTCAACGGCAAAACCCAGGTTAAGGAAGCGGAAAAGGTTCTGGTGGCCGTGGGCCGCGCCGGGCGCACCGGCGGCATCGGCATCGAGAAGACGCGCATCGAGCTGGAGCGCGGCTTGATCAAGGTGAACGAGGCGCAAGAGACCGCCGAGCCGGGCGTCTTCGCCATCGGCGACATCGTCTTTGGCCTGCCGCAACTGGCCCACGTGGGCGCGATGGCCGGCATGATCGCCGCCGCCAAAATCGCCGGAAAGACTTATCGGCCCATTCGCCGCGACCGCATTCCTGGCTGCACCTATACCGAGCCGCAGATTGGGTCAGTGGGATTGACCGAGACCCAGGCCAAAGAAAAAGGCTACGAGGTCAAGGTGGGCAAATTTACCATGGGCGGCAACTCCAAGGCCACCATTCTGGGCAGTCACGACGGCTTTGTGAAGGTCGTCAGCGACGCCAAATATGGTGAAATTCTGGGCGTTCACATTCTGGGCGCGCAGGCCACGGAACTGGTGGCCGAAGCCGTCGCCGTGCTGGAACTGGAAGGCACCGTCGAAGAGATGATGTTTACCATTCACGCCCATCCGACGCTGGCCGAGTCGCTGCTTGACGCTTACGGAGCAGTCTACGGCATGGCCATCAACGCGTAGGGCGAATCAACTGAAAAGCCACGGGCCACTCTTCGGAGTGGCCCGCTTTGGTTAGCTTGCATTTCTTGCGAGGGGCATCAACGAGTTTGTAGCGCCGGCCTCCTGGCCGGCTGTCGCGTGGGTCTCCCGACCCACGCGGGCCAGCTCGTTCTATCGCGCTGCGTGCAAACTTTACTGAGAAAAGAAGTTCCGCTCTGGCGGCGAGGACGCCGCCAGTACAGCCGACCAGGAGGTCGGCGCTACTGAGGTCGGCGATCCAGAACCTCCCCTTGGCCGTGAGAAATTCAGGTTAGGGCTGCAGTTGAATCTGGACTGTTTTTTCATCCTTGGGAAGGTTATGCACGGGAATGGCGAATGTAGCATTGGGCATTTCCACCGACGTGGGCAACAGCAAATAGGCGTCGCAGCCACCGCCGTAGGAGGAGCAAACCAGGCGCACCTCGCGCAACATACGGGCTTTGGAGCCAGCAGGCAGCGAGACGGCGAAGCGATGCCCTTCAAGCGTGGAAGCCAGAGGCGCCAGCTTCTTTTCGCCGCCGAGGAAGTGTGCTTTCACTGGCTTGTCCGCTTCGTAAGCCACAGCAAAGAGAGCCTCGCCGCTAAATTTGCTGGTAGGGGTAAAGTGGCGGATTTCGAGCTGCTTGTCGAGTTCGGCGCGCAAGCTGCCGTTGTACGCGCCATGATTGAGTGGGGTAGCCGTCAGCTCCTTGCCCGTCAGTTTTTTGTAGGCAGCCTCGATGCGCTCATCAATTTTGTAGTTGGAAAAGACAAACCCACCAAAGGAATTGCCGACCGAGGAGACATGGGCCAGTTCATACTGATGCGCGGCGGCTGCCTTTTCACCTTTGCTCTCTAACAGCCGCGCCAATTGGTATCCGCTCGATTTGTCTTGGCTGAGCACCCAGGCGGCGCGCAGGTAGCTTTCGGCCACGAGCAAGTCTTTGGATAGCAGCGCCGACCAGCCGCGGGTGCACCAGGCGTTGGCAAGCACTTGCATCCAATAGAGGGAGTGCATATCGCCCTCGGCCAGCACAAGTGTTTGGGCATCGATGGCTTCGGCCGCCTTGCGAGAGAGATCGGCGGCCTTGGCAAGTTCTTCCGGGCTGGCTTGCGGGTCTTCTTCAAGAATGCTTGTGGCGTCGCGCAAGGGCTGCATCGCCGCCAGCAATTTTTGCTGCACCTCGCTGGTCAGAGCGCCTGTGTACAAGCCCTGCGCAATGGTGGGCGCAACGGCGGTTTCAGCGGCGATTTTGTTTTGGAAGTCCTGCGCATCGCGCCCGCTGATCAAAACGGTAGAGCGTACCTCGTCTTGGTTGATGGCGCGGCGGAAGGCGAGGTACTTCTCCCACTGATCGAGAGGAACCTTGGGCTTTTTGACAACCAGACGCCGCTCGGCCGCGAAAAGATCATCTTTGAAGCTGTAGGTCGCGTGATATTCGGCCCAGTCTTCTGTTAGGTTGACGTCTTGCTGCGGATACAGGGACCATCCCTTGGGCACGGTAATGCGGCTGACATAAACCTGCTCGCCGACCGCGCCGATCTCGGGTTCGTCCGCGGGCTTTTTGACAATGACGCCCGGCGAAAGCCCCCAGCTCGTGGAAGGCATGGAGGGATAAATGCGGTGATCGTCCCAGTCGCCAAATTTCTCGCGCGTGTAGTCGTAGGAAAATTGCAAGGGCTGGCTGGTTTGCTCGACCTCGGAGATCTGCGGATTGGAGATTTCGCCAACAAAACCAATGCCCTGCGAAAACGCCTGCAATGCGACCTTCAACTGCGACGGGGCCACTTGGCGAAAGACGGAGCGCAGAATGATCTCCACGTCGCCGTGATAACTCTGCGTGATATGCCCGGTATAGACGCCTTGCTCAGAGAGCTTGCCCTCGCTTTGGAAGCGCATCGCCTGGGCAAAAGGCGGATCAGCCGATGTGCGCTCCAAATAGGCCGGCTTGCCGACGGGAACGGCAAGTGCTTGCTTGTCGCGCAGGTTGGCCAGCAGCAGCCCCACTGGCGCAACCTCGGCGGTTGAATCCATCCACACCAGCTTGCCGCCCAAGGGAACCAGGGTGATGGCGTGATCAAACTGCGCCGGCGAGGGGGTGGCGGGGTCGAGTTCGCGGCTACTCGAGATGAGCACCGGCCAAGCCTCGATGCCCGCCGCCTTGAGCAGCGCGGCCAGCAGGGTGTGCTTATCTTTGCAATCGCCATATTCGTTGGAGAGCACGTCATCGGCCGGATGCGGCTGGTAACTGCCGATGCCAAACTCCAGGCCGACGTAGTGAATGTGCAGCGCCACATCGTTGAAAATGGCGCGCAGCTTTTCCTCGTCGCTGGTGAGCCCCTTGGTGAGTGCGGCGGCCCGGGCCTGAATGGCGGGCGTGACGGTGAGCGGCTCCTTTTGCAGCGAGTTGTACCAGGCGCCCACCTGCTCCCAACTGCTGAAGGTAGTCACCTGAACCGAGGGCTTCCAATGCTTGGTGGACTTGGGCGGCGCATCGGGATCGGGGCGGGTCAGGTTGGCGCTGGCCCAGTGATAGAGCTTGCGGCCGTTGGCGGTGGTCACGGTGGGCTGCTGCTCACTGCTGGCCACGGTGACGGATTTATCGGCGGGCAAGTCGATGTTGAGTTCTTCGTCCTGAAGGATGAGGTCTTTCTCGAAAGAATACTCGAACCAGAAGTGGCCGGGAATTTCGGGCTTGAAGGTGCGGATGGTCACCTGGGATTCGAGAGTGTCGCCAACGCCGAGACCTTTGACTGCCACATGTTTTTGATGAATGTCGGAGTACATGGGCGCGGAGCGGGTCACGTCGGCGGGCATATCTTGCACGTTGTAATCCGGCGTAACTACTACCTTTCCATCCGGCTTGATCACGCGCACGTAACCGATTTCGACCTGCTGATTCGAGGCCTTGTAGGTAAAGGTGAGCACGGCCATCTGCTTGACGCCAGAGTCGGCCAGGATGCGGGTACGGCTGGTGGTTTGGCGGGTGCTGGTGCCGTCAGCCTCGAAGCGAATCGAGGTCTGCACCTTCTCGATGACCAGGCCTTCCTTGGCCGGATCGGAGGGCTTGGCGGGAGGCGCGGCCGGGGCTGACTGAGCTTGAGCAGGCTTGCCCGGCGCAGGCAAAGTCGAGCCTGATTTCTCCTGGGCCGTTGCGCAAAGCCCAGCGGAAAAGACCAGCAAGCTCATGCAGATCATGCGATGAAAAAGGAAAAAAGGTCGCTTCGGTGGAGTTAGAGCACAGCTCATAAGATTGTCACCCGAATATTGGAACGATAACAGATGACGGTGAGCCAGCTAGCCGCGCGGTGAGTTATACCCGGTCCAACTCGGCGAAGAGGTCGGCGAGGACAATGCGGATGGGAGTTTCGGGGATGGTTAGTTCACCGGAGCGGGCTAACTCCAGGCCGTCAGCGGTGCCGCGATAGGCGACGCGAGCGTTGGGATCGACGACCCAGACGTGCTCAATGCCGAAGGCCAGATATTCAGCGGCTTTGGCGGTGGTGCGGCGCAGGGTGTCTTCTGGCGACTGAATCTCGATGACCAGCAGCGGGGGGCGGGTGAGGATGCGCTCCCGCGGCAAGCCGGCGCGCAGAATGGTGAGGTCGGGTACACGGAAGTGGTCGCGCTGGGTTTGCACACGCTGCTCGGAGACGGCAATGACGCCCCATTCCGCGCGATGAGCCACAAAGATGCTGCCCAGAAACAATTGCAGAAAAGAATGTTCAAACTCGCCCAAGTCGCGTTCCTCGATGACGCCATCCACATACTCGCAGTCGTGCTCATAAACCGTTGACAGGTACTCTTCGACGGAGACGGGTGGGTCGAAAACGGGCTGCGTTGCCATGCAGATAGTATCCTCCGATCGCCTCCATTTTGCCAGAATTTCGTCGATTCCTCGTTGGTCATTGATCTGGCCCTCGAATCGTGTCGAGCGAGGCTACCCAGCGCGCCTGAACGAAACAAGCGTGGACCGGGAGGTCCACGACCCAGCCGGCCGGGAGGCCGGCGCTACCGTTTCATCCGGCGTGAGCGAAAATCCGTGCTCACGCAGACGCGCCTATAATAAAAAAAGACCCTTATCCACGCTTCCGGATGCGCGCTGAACCCTTTTGTGCTGGCGCGGTGTGCCGGTCGAAGGAGGATTCATTGGCACCCTCTTCTGACGACTCAAATAATTTGCAGCCGTCCCCCCACGTTCCTCGCACCTTGCAGGCCAAGCCGGCGACAGTCTCCGTGCAGGCCGTTAGCGGCGTACTCGGCGATATTGGCGACAACGCCGTCACTGGGCGCGCTGAATACATCCGTCAGAGCACGGACGAAGAGATGATCTGGCAGGAGTCGCCCTCGCTGGCTCTTCTGCTGCCGCGCTTTGTCAAATACGCTATTCTGATGGCGATTGTGCTCTTTCTCTGCTCGGGAGTGAAGCACTATGTCGGAAGCAATCCCTGGGCGCAAGCCGCTCTCGAACATGTGGGCATCCACACCACCGCCGAGCGCCGACTCGACGAGCCAGTGCATCGCGCCGGTCACAAGCCGAGGAGCCGCCACGCCGCCGAACAGACCGATGCCGACGCGGCGGCAGCCACGCCCGATGCAACTACCGACCCCGCAGCCGATCCCGACGCCCCGCGCCCCGAGCAGCCTGCCGACGGTTTGGCTCGCATCCTGCTCTTGGTCAAGCTGGGCTTTGCCGGCCTGTTTACGCTGCTGTTTCTGCTGTATGTGCTCAAGCTGACAACGACCAAGTATTGCGCGTCGAGCCAGCGGCTCATTGTGGAAGAGGGCTCTTTTCACACCGTCAACCGGCCCTATGAGCTGCACCAGTTGGGCGACGCTGTCATCGTCAAGCCGCTGCTGCTGCGCTTGTTTAACGTTGCAAACCTGATCATCACCAAGCCGGAGGTCGAGTTGTATGGCCTGCGCAATGCCGACTATGTGCGCGACATTTTGCGCCAGGGCGGACAACTGGAAGCTCAGCGAGTGGACAAGATTCGCTTCCGGTAACCGATCTTTTCTTCACCATTAAAACAGCCCGGTCGTTTTCTGTGCTTTCACACGGAAAACGGCCGGGCTGTTTAATTGGCTGGGGCACCCACCAATTTGGTAAACAATCGGTACGACGCCCTGGCCACCATCCTCCCTACTAAAATCCCTACAGCTCTGTTGATTGACTCGCCACCAGTGCTTTGGCCTTGGCAATGAACTCGGCCAGCGGAATGGAGCCTTGGTCGCCCTTGGCGCGGGTGCGAACGCTGACCGCGCCTGCCTCCTGCTCCTTGTCGCCAAAGACCAGAATGTAAGGCGTCTTCTGGTTGGCAAAGTCGCGAATCTTGCCGTTCATCTTCTCGTTGCGGGTGTCCACTTCCACGCGGAGGCCGGCCGCCTTCAGCTCCGCCTCGACCTTGCGCGCATATTCGTGATGCCGCTCGCTGATCGGCACGAGGCCCACCTGCACCGGGGCCAGCCAGAGCGGAAAAGCTCCGGCATAGTGCTCGATAAGGACGCCAAAGAAGCGCTCGACCGAGCCAAACAAGGCGCGGTGCACCATGACCGGCTGATGCTTTTCGCCGTCCTCGCCCACGTACTCCAGCTCGAAGCGGGCGGGCAGGTTGAAGTCGAACTGCACCGTCGACAACTGCCAGAGCCGGCCCAGCACATCGACCAGCTTGATGTCGATTTTGGGGCCGTAGAAAGCGGCTTCGCCGGGGATTGTCTTATAGGCGATTCCCTTGCGATCCAAAGCATGCTTCAGAGAGTTGACGGCAAGATTCCAGTTCTCGTCCGAGCCCGCATAGTGGGCGCGGTCGGTCGGGTCCCAGGTGGATAACTCGACCTTGAACTCCTTGAAGCCAAAGGTGTGCAGCACGGACTCGGCAAAGTCGATGCAGGCCACTACTTCGTCCTCGATCTGGCTCGGCATGCAGAAAATGTGCGCATCGTCCTGGGTAAAGCCGCGGACGCGCAGCAGGCCGTGCATGGTTCCCGAGCGCTCGTAGCGATAGACATTGCCCAGTTCGGCGTAGCGCGCGGGCAGGTCGCGATAACTTTTGGGCGAATTCTTGTAAATCAAGATATGGAACGGACAGTTCATCGGTTTCATGCGATAGGTTGCATCGTCCAGTTCCATGGGGGTAAACATGTTGGCCGCGTAGAAGCCCTCGTGTCCCGAGGTTTGCCAGAGGTTGATGCGCGCCACGTGGGGCGTGTAGACCAGCAGATAGTTGCGCCGCAGGCACTCCTCGCGCATCCAGTCTTCCATCACCTTGCGGATGATGGCGCCCTTGGGATGCCAGAAGATCAGCCCCGGCCCGGCCAGCTCCTGAATGCTGAAGAGGTCGAGCTGCTTGCCGATGAGGCGATGGTCGCGCTTGGCCAGCTCTTCAAGCCGGGCAAAGTGGGCGTCCAAGTCTTTCTTCGAGAAGAAAGCCGTGCCATAGACGCGCTGCAACTGCGGATTCTTTTCGTCGCCCAGCCAATAAGCGCCGGCCAGATTGGTGATTTTGACAGCCTTGACGCGCCCGGTCGAAGGCAAGTGCGGCCCGCGGCAAAAGTCCACAAACTTGCCGTTGCGATAGAAGCTGACGTTATCGCCCGGCTTGGTGAACTTGGTCACGAAGTGAGCTTTCATGAAGTCGCCATCGCGGTCGAAGTCTTCCAGGCTCTTCTCTCTGGAAATAAATTCGTGCTGGAAGGGTTCGTTGCGGGCAATCACCTCGGCCATTTTGGCCTCGATCAGCACCAGGTCATCGGGAGTGAAGGGCGTTTCGCGGTGAAAATCGTAAAAAAATCCAGAGTCGGTGGCGGGGCCGTGGCCCAGCTTGGTATCCGGGAAAAGCTCCAGCACCGCCGTGGCCAGCACGTGTGCGGCCGAGTGGCGCAGCACGTGAAGCGCCTCGGGGTCTTTCTCGGTGATCAGCGCCAGGCGCGTCGATTCGGTCAGCGGGGTGCTCAAATCCACCAGCCGCGCCGCCGCCGCGTCGCCGGCCGCATACATCTCAGCCTCGGCCGATGGGTCTTTCTCCTCTGCCTGGCAGCAGCAATCGACATCTTTCGGCTGCGGAACGGCCAGTGGCGTCAGGCGCGCGGCAACCGAGGCCGCGGCCAGCCGTGGTGAAATGGAGTTGGCAATCTCAAGGGGTGTCGTGCCCGAGGGAACCTCGCGAATGGCTCCGTCGGGCAGGTGAATGGCGATTGTTTGCGTACACATGGGCAATTTGTCCTGAGTTTTCCGGCCGCTGATCTAGTTTTTTACACGGCAACACTTCAGGATACACCGGAGCCATCCGGCGGCTGAATGCGTAACCGCCCATCGATGAGTCTGATTCAGTTCGTTACGATTCCGTATAGCCCTCCCGCAGGTCTTTGCGTTGGAAGGCCCAGGTATCGCCCAAGCCAAAATTGACCAGCGAACAGCACAGAATCGCGATGCTGTTGGCGACCAGCAGCGGCAGCCGCGCCCCCTGCACCAGCAGGCGCATCAGCGCCAGGTTGCCAGCCAATGAAACCAGCCCGTTCGAGAGATGAAAGCGCGCGCATTGCCCCAGCCACGAGTCGTGATCGCGCCGGTCGCGCCACGTATAGTGCAAATGCGCCACAAAATTATGCAGCACCGCCAACTCGACCGCTGCCGCGGAAGCCAGCAGATAGTGGCCTGGCGCGCAGCGGTTGAGCAGAGCCAGCGTGGCCAGTTGCACAACCATTCCCGCCGCACCCACCAGGTTGAACTTGCTCCAGCGGATCAGGGTCTTCACGGCTTCGGCTCCAGAGGTTCCTGGCGATAAAGCTGGACCGTGTGGTGCAGAGTTACAAAAATCGCCATGGCAAACATGCTCGCCGCCGCAATGCCGCCTCCCAAATCGAAGAGCAGCATCCGGTGCCCCAGCAGCGATGAATAGGGACTGCGCAGCAGCGCCAGGTTGCCGATGATCAGCAGGATGCGAATCTCCGTGGGGCCAAAGATTCCTTGCGATAACTCAAAGCTGCCCAGCGTATAAGTGGCCAGATAACTCTCGCTCGATAGCAGCAGAAACGCGATCAGCATCGCGATAGCTGCTTGCCAATGCAGAAAGCCCGAGCAGGCCAGCCCGCCCATCAGCACCACCGAGCCAAAGATGTCCACCATGTGATCCACATAGAAGCCATAGCGCGGGCGTTGCTGCCGGCGCACCCGCGCCAAGGTTCCGTCCATGCTGTCGCCCAGCCAGTTCAGCGCCAGGAACACAATCACCCCCAGCAGCGCGTAGCGATGCCAGCGCGCCACCGCATAACAAAGGCCCGCGCCCACCTGCGCGCCCAACCCCAGCAGCGTGAGCTGGTCCGAACTGAGCCAGCGCGGCGCCCGCTCCGCCATCCACAACAGGGCGCGCCTCTCCAGCGAGGCGGTCAACGACTGATTGATGCGGCGCGCCGCGTGAAACTCTTCTGCTTGGTTGTTTGCTACGGAATTTGCGTTCATTTTTGTGCCCTTTCGCGTAAACGATTAGCGCCGCAGCGCGTTGCATGTCGAGCGCAAGGTAAACTCCAGCGATTCGCGCGGCACACTCTCCACAAACGGCCCCACCGCCCAGCCCAACCCGGTGGGAATCGAGCGGCTCAGCGACACCGACTCAATCTGCATATAGAGCCCACCGTCGCGCTCCTCATAACTCCAATAGGTGTTTTGCCGCCACAGAAATCCATGCTCCTGGCCGGGGCTGAGCGCGTGTTCGGCAGCCGTTCCCGGCGCGGCAATCTCGTCAATGCGCGTGCTTTTCGATGCACTGTATCCATGGCGCGCATCCAGGTGGGCAAAGGCAATCTCATAGGTCGTATCCATCACCACCGTAATCACGTGCCGCTGGCGCACCCGCATCCGCGCCCACATGCGGTCATGATCCGCGCCGAGCACCTGGGCCTGCACCACCTGCGGCGCATAGTAGCGCGGGTAAGCGTTGAAGTTGCGCATGAGCCGCTCGAAATCCGCCGCCGTCGCGCCGGGGGCAAAAGCCGTGCCCCGCCAATGGTGCAGCATCGCTCCGGGCAGCGCCGACCCAACCGCTGGCGTCAGCCGTTCCACAATCAGCTCTCCCCGGCGCAGGCGCAGCTCATTCTGCTGCCCCGCCGCCACAAAGCCACCCGGTGCGCGATGCTGCTGGACAAGCCGCGCCTCGACGCCACTGATGTAGGTGTTAAAGCCAGCCGTAGCCGCTGGCGAGGGCTCCGCCACTCCAGGCGTGGCGGCCAGCCAGAGCAGCAGACCGCCAGCGATTGAAAATCGAGAAAAAACCAAACGTGAATGGTACGTCATAAACTGCACCCTACACCGCTTCCGCTTTCCCGGCAATGGATTGGGTATCCTATTATGAAGTTTGTTTCTCGCCTTGCAAGTGATTGCAATCATTCAACTTGCAAAAAGTTATCCATCAACTGACAACTTGGGATTGAGCCTGTGATCGGATACACTGGGCTGAAGATGACGGACCCGCATCCAACTCGGCTCTATCGCTTTGGATCGTTTGAAGCCGACGCCGCCTGCGGTGAGTTGCGCCGCCAGGGCATTCGCATCAAGCTGAACGCCCAGCCCTTCCAGGTGCTGCTCCTGCTTCTGGCGCGTCCCGGCCAGTTGCTCACACGCAAAGAAATCTGCCGCGAGCTTTGGCCCGAGGGAACCTTTGTCGATTCGGTCCACGGCGTCAACTCCGCCATCAACCGCATCCGCGAGGCTCTCGGAGACAAGGCCGGCAACTCTCGCTTTGTCGAGACCCTGGCCCGCCGCGGCTATCGCTTCGTCGCTCCTGTCCAGCGCATCGACGACGGCGAAGAACCCGCCGCGGCAACCAACTCCGCGGAGTCCGCGGAAATTGCTCTCGAGTTGGAAAGACCCTTCGGCCGCCGTTTTCTCGCCTCGCCGCAAGAGCTGCCCAAGACGCCCTATCGCGTCGTGCAAACCCTTTTTGTTCTTTTGCAGCTCATGTATCTCAGTTTTTATTTGGGCGCACTGGCCAATCTTGCCGAGATTGAAGATCTGCTCGCGCCGCTGCCCAGGGCGACGCAAATCTTTGCCCTGCTGATCGTCACCGCGGCGATTCTGATCCCGGTACGTGCCTTTCTGCTCTGCATCGTGCTCTTTCATGCTCCCGGTGCGCGTCAAAAGTTGCTCAAAATCTGGCCCTTTCTGCTGGCCGCCGATGTGCTCTGGGCACTTTCCCCCTTTCTGCTCCTCCACCACATCAACTTTGGCCTGGCTCTGGCCTGTACCACTCTGCTTGTCTATGCCCCCTTTGCCCAGCGCTCCCTGGTGCTGATGGGCGCCGGACGCAAGCAGGACTGATCTGAACCAAATGAACAGTTGGCCCCACCGCAGGTGGATTTTGCTTGAACGAAAGACTGAAAGCAAGAGCCACATGCAAAATTCAATTGAGAAAGCAAGAAGTGTCAGGGCACGACTTCAGTCGTGCCAAATGATGCTCAAGAAGATGTTGGGCTTTACAGCCTGCGGAAAAACTCGGTCGAGACAAGCTTTGTAACAAGGGCACGGCTTCAGCCGGGCCGCCAACCGCTGATAAAAAAAGGATGGGCTTTACAGGCTGCGGAAAAATTCAACCTCGGTGAAGGGTACGGGCTTTAGCTCGTACATAACTCTTTCAAAATCAACGTCGGGCTTTAGCCCCTGAGGGAATGAACCGTGTTTATACTCGAAAAATCTCCTTTTTCCCCAGCCTGTTTAGCCCCTGCGGGATGTTTTTCGGCGATTTGGATTTTTACCACAGGCTCTGAGCCTTCTCCCTTTCCCCTCCTTGCGGATTATTCACTGCATCCGTCTAACCTGAATTCAGAAGTCGAAATCAGATTGTGCCCCCCTCCCCCCCCCTGTACCCCCGGGGGGTATCGCGGCGAGCAGGTGGTTGGCCCTAGCGCAGGGGGCATTTACAATGGGGACGTGCAACCCGATCAGTCTTCACCCATCATTCTTGCCGAGAATCTGACCAAGGTTTATGCGGCGGGCCGGCTCCAGGTGACAGCGGTGCGCGGGGTCTCGCTCGCCGTTCAGCCTGGGGAATTTGTGGCCATCGTGGGGCCTTCGGGTTCCGGCAAGTCCACCCTGTTTTATCTGCTCGGCGGCCTCACCCAGGCCACTGAGGGGCGCGTCGTCATTGATGGCGTTGACTTTGCCACGCTTTCTGACGGCGAACGCACCCGCCTGCGCAAGCACCGCATCGGCTTTGTCTTCCAAAAGTTCAATCTGCTGCCGACCCTCTCGGCGCTGGGCAATATCGAAATCGCCTACACCGTCAGCGGACGCAAGGAGCCTCTGGACCGCGCCTATCTGGAGCACCTCAGCGACTTGCTTTCCATCAAGGGGCGGCTCGATCACCTGCCCAGCGAGCTCAGCGGCGGCGAGCAACAGCGGGTGGCTATTGCCCGCGCCCTGATCACCCGCCCGGCCATTGTGCTGGCTGACGAGCCCACCGGCAACCTCGACACCAAAAACTCCGACGCCGTGCTGCGCATGCTGCTGCGCTCGAACCAGGAGCTGCGTCAAACCACGCTGATGATCACGCACAACCCCGAGGCCGCCTCTATCGCCAGCCGCATCCTCTACATGCGCGACGGCGAAATCGTGCGCGAAGAGAAGGGTTCTGCCGCGGCCTAGCCTGTCTCGGGTGCGGTTGTGCCGAATTGCTCCGCCCGTGTACAGGCTCGACCCGTTCCCCATCCATTTCGCCTTTTTTGCGAAGCTGATGGGGAAGCACGATCTGAGGGCCGGCTCAAAGGGCGCTGCCAAGCGTTTTTCGATTCACATGCCGGCGCTGGAACCGCATCAAAGCAGCCGCGCCTTCAGGCACTTCTTGTGTTGGAAAAGAGTCGTATTTGACCCCTGTCCAGCAAGATTGCTACACTGTGAATGCGGGGTGGAGCAGCCCGGTAGCTCGTTGGGCTCATAACCCAAAGGTCGCTGGTTCAAATCCAGCCCCCGCAACCACTTAGCCGACAGGCCAACCCCAGATAACCCTAAATAACAGCGGTCGCCTAAATCGCCGGGGTTTCTGGTGCGGTTGCAAGATTCTTCTCTCCAAGGCTATGCGCTCCTCAATGCCATTCTGACCACCTTGCTGTTCGCCTCACGCTTGGCCGTCATCAAGGCTTTTCCGTACGCATTCGATGTTCACACCCCAGCATGACCGCCCCTTCAGGCTAATCTTGTATCGGAAGAGAGTCCGGCTTGCCGTAGCCAGGCGTCTGTGCTAAATTAATCGCATGAGTTTGTTGAACGCCATGACCGCCAAGACCTGTTGTTGTGCAGTGATGTGCTGTATGCAACCGCATTCTGGCGCGAGGAAATGGCTGAGCTAAAAGACTTAAAAGCTGCCGCCTCCAAATGATCCACCGCCAGGGTTCGAACTGGCCGGTGGATTTTTTATTTGCATCAGAAGTTGAGGCGAGTGCAGCAGACAAGGCGTTCGCCGAACTTTCAAAGGGAGAGTTTGATGAGTGTTCCTGAGATTCGTGTTGAAGAGCTGAAAAAGCGGTTGGATGCGGGAGAAAATCTTTTTCTGCTCGATGTGCGCGACGAATACGAATATGAAATTTCCAATATTGGCGGGCAGTTGATTCCGCTTCCCGAATTGGCCAAGCGCATGAACGAACTCGACACGCACAGGAACATCGTCACGGTTTGCAAAATGGGTCCACGGGGCGCAAAGGCCGCGCAGGCCCTTCATAATGCGGGGTTTAACCATGTTTGGAATCTGGCGGGCGGAATTCATGCCTGGTCAGATCGCGTAGATCATACGGTACGAAAGTACTAGTAAAAATTCGATAGCTACCTCGCCAGCCGAGGGGTAACTTTCATTGCGGTTTGGCGCGACTTGATCACCGTTGGGCCAGAAGGTTTTTTGCGCCCTTTTTTCCTTTTGCATACACCATCCGCATCCACTACAATCTGCATGTTGTTGTTCCTGTAAGGAGGCGATTCGTGGCAGAAGAAGTAAGTCGAGTTTCGTTGCGCGAGGAAGCGGCATTTCAACTTGCGAATGTCACCAAAACGGCTCCGCAGTTCGGGGCCATTACACCGCGCTGGCTGGTTCGCCTGCTGGACTGGAAGCCGCTCGAAGCTGGCACCTTCCGTGTGAACAAAGTGGACGAGACCAAGGTGATCGAGTCCCTTTGCGGACACGAAGACGAGTCGCCGCTGCCGTCCACCTTTGTCGACTATCAGGATGCGCCGCGCGAGTATCGCCTGGGCAGCATCAATGCAGTTCTGAATGTTCACACGCGGGTTTCCGACCTGCTGAGCAACCCTTATGATCAGGTGCGCGAACAGTTGCGACTGTTGATTGAGAGCGTTAAAGAAAAGCAGGAAAGCGAGTTGCTCAACAACGCCGACTACGGCTTGTTGAATAACGTTGTCGATGGGCAGAAGATCAAGACCCGCAAGGGTGCGCCGACGCCTGATGATCTGGACGAGTTGCTGACCAAAGTATGGAAGGAGCCGTCGTTGTTTCTGGCTCACCCGCGCGCCATTGCCGCCTTTGGCCGTGAATGCACGCGTCGTGGCGTTCCTCCGCCGACAGTCACGCTTTTCGGAACGCCCTTCCTTACCTGGCGCGGAGTTCCGCTGATTCCCACCGACAAGATCGCCATTCGCGGCAAGGATCAGACGTCGAAGATTCTGCTGGTGCGGGTTGGCGAAAAGAAGCAGGGCGTGGTCGGGCTCTTCCAGCCTGGACTGCCCGGCGAGCAGAGCCCAGGCCTCTCGGTGCGCTTTATGGGCATCGATCAGCGCGCGCTGGCTTCTTATCTGGTATCACTCTACTGCTCGGCGGCTGTGCTGACCGACGATGCCATTGCCCTGCTCGAAGACGTAGACGTGGGTCAATACCATGAGTACAAGTAGCGAAACGCTGCCTTCGACGGTGCCTCTGGAGATGGGCAACTGGGCGGCGGGGCTGCATGAAATCGATGCTGCCGGTCCAGGTCTGCCTTCTCCGGCTGAGTTGGCGCGGATGGCCAACGCACTTTTCAACGCACTGCCGGATGAGGCGCAGCCTCCAGTCGCGACCGCTGCTACAGCGGCGCTGCCGCCCAACTCCGCGCAGAGCGGCAACCCCTACGCGGCGGTGCCCGCGCCCACCGCGCCCGCTTTTCCGGGGCAGTTGGCCAGCGGTTTTAGCGACGTGCAGACCGATCTGTTGCCGGGAGCATTCATTCCGGCGCCTGATCGTAACCTTGTGCCTGATCTGCGCACGGCTGCTGCCGCTCCGGCGGTTCCCGGCGGAGTTACTCCGTCGGCGGGCTCGACCTTTGGCTTTTTGCAAGCGGCGCGGCCCATCTTTGTTCAGCCTGATGCGGAACAGCCCGCGGAAGCTCCGTCTTTCCCTGCGGTTGCTCCTCCGGTTCCCAGCGAAGAGAGTTATGCGGCCATTCCCGTTTCGCTGCCAACTGATCTTCAACTTGCGCCAAGTACGCAACCTCCTGCTCCGGCAATTCCAGGCGCACTGGGTGCGGTGGATTCATTGGTTCCGGCATTTTCGTTCATCGATGATGCGCGTCCGTTGTTTTCCACTTCGCCTGGCATTCCTGGGCCAGTTCCATCCGCGCCCAAGGCGGAAATTACGCAGGCCCCCTTTGCGTCTCCGCTTGACTTGAATGCTCCGCAATTGCCCGGCGCGGTAGCTCACGAGCCGGACTTCAAGGCGCCTTCTACTTACGATCCGAATCGCCAGCCGCGCGCCTTGAGTTCCGTCAATGTTATTCCGGAGTTATCGCCCGCCGTCTCCGAGCCAGTGGGCGACCTCGGCCTCTCTTCGACATCTTTTGATGTGGAAGCAATTCGCCGCGACTTTCCCATCTTGCGGGAGAAGGTCAACGGACGGCCTTTGGTCTGGTTTGACAATGGAGCCACCACGCAGAAGCCGCAGTCGGTGATTGACCGGCTGAGTTACTTCTACGAACACGAAAACTCGAACATACATCGAGCGGCGCATGAGTTAGCCGCGCGTGCGACGGATGCATATGAGTCGGCGCGCGAAAAGACGCGGCGCTTTCTCAATGCTGGCTCGGCGCGTGAGATCGTTTTCGTGCGCGGAGCGACCGAGGCCATCAACCTGGTGGCGCAAAGCTGGGGACGGCGCAACATTCAAAAGGATGACGAAATTGTCATTACCTGGATGGAGCATCACGCCAACATCGTTCCCTGGCAGATGCTGTGCGCGGAAAAAGGAGCGCGGCTGCGGGTTGCGCCTGTGGATGATTCGGGGCTGATCCTGCTCGATGAGTATGAGAAGCTGCTGGGGCCGAAGACGAGACTGGTTGCGATCACTCAAGTCTCGAATGCCCTGGGCACGGTGCTGCCGGTAACGGAGATGGTCGCGGCGGCTCATCGTCATGGCGCGCGCGCGCTGGTCGATGGGGCGCAGGCTGTTGCGCACATGCGCATCGATGTGCAAGCCATCAACTGCGACTTCTATGTCTTCAGCGGCCACAAGGTCTTTGCTCCCACGGGCATCGGCGTGGTCTACGGCAAGTCCGAGGTGCTGGATGCGATGCCGCCCTGGCAAGGCGGCGGCAACATGATCCAGGACGTGACCTTTGAGAAGACGCTTTATCAACAGCCGCCGGCACGTTTTGAGGCGGGCACGGGCAATATTGCCGATGCGGTTGGGCTGGGTGCGGCTATCGACTACGTAGAGCATGTGGGCATGGTGAATATTTCGCGCCACGAACATATGCTGCTGACCTATGCGACGGCCGCATTGTTGAAGATTCCCGGCCTCGGCATCATTGGAACGGCGAAAGAAAAGGCGGGTGTTCTCTCTTTAGTGCTGGATGGATTCCGCACCGAAGAGATTGGCGACTACCTGAACCGCAAGGGAATTGCGGTGCGCAGCGGTCATCACTGCGCGCAGCCGATCTTGCGCCGCTTTGGATTAGAGAGCACGGTGCGCGCGACCTTTGCGCTCTACAACACTTGCGAAGAAGTGGATGCACTGGTGGCCGCGTTATGGGATCTTCGCGAGGGGCGCGGCGCTGGTCTCGCCTAACTTGAAGTTATAGCGAAACCAGAGTAGCTGTACCCAAGGGCAATGCGGCAAAGTGGCTTTTTCCTCAAGAAAAAGCCACCTCGGAGACACTTTTCGAAGGCACGATTACTCTGGTTTCGCTCTAGAAGCAAAAGAACGTCAGCCTCGCAATGATACTGGCGTTCTTTTGCTTGCCAATCAACTCAATACTTGGGCAGGGAGCGATCAACTCGATCCGCCCAGGCCAGAATGCCTCCAGCCAAATTGGAGACGCGCTTGAAGCCCGATTTGCGCAAGAAGTCGACGGCTTTGGCGCTGCGCATTCCGCTCTTGCAGTGCACAACAATTTCGCGGCTCGAATCCAGCTCATGAATGCGCGTTGGCAGGTCGCCAAGCGGAATCAGGTGTCCGTTGATGTTGACGATTTTGTACTCATGCGGCTCGCGAACGTCGAGCACAAAAATGTCATCGTTGGCATCGAGGCGGCGCTTGAGCTCCTCGGGCTGGATTTCGGGAATTTTCACGTTGTTCGATGCCTCGGAGTCTTCTCCGCGAATGCCGCAGAACTGGTTGTAGTCAATCAGATGCTTGACGGTTGGGTGTGTGCCGCAGACCGGGCACTCGGGATTTCTGCGTACGCGCAGTTCGCGGAAGCGCATGGCCAAGGCATCGACGAGCAAGAGGCGGCCAACCAGCGGCTCGCCCGCGCCCAGAATAAGTTTGATAACTTCAGTAGCTTGAATGATTCCAAGTAATCCGGGAAGGACACCCAGCACACCGCCCTCCGCGCACGAAGGAACAAGACCCGGCGGAGGGGGGTCGGGATAGAGACAGCGATAGCAGGGGCCATCTTTGGCGCCAAAGATGCTGGCCTGGCCTTCGAAACGAAAAATCGACGCATAAACATTGGGCTTGCCGCTGAGCACACTGGCGTCGTTGACCAGGTAGCGCGTGGCGAAGTTATCCGTGCCGTCGGCGATGATGTCGAAGCCGCTGAAAATCTCCAGCGCGTTCTGGCTGTTCAGATAAGTGTCAAATCGCTTGATTTCGACAAACGGATTGATCGCGGTGAGCTTGTCGATTGCCGAATCGATCTTGAGCCGGCCCACATCGCTGGTATGGTGCAGAATCTGCCTTTGCAGGTTGGTGTAATCGACCACGTCGAAATCCACCAGGCCGAGCGTACCCACGCCTGCTGCGGTCAAATACAAGGCCAGCGGCGAGCCGAGCCCGCCCGTGCCCACGCACAGTACGCGCGCGGCCTTCAGTTTCTTTTGGCCTTCGAGCGTCACCTCGGGCATGATAAGGTGCCGAGAGTAGCGCAGAATTTCTTCGTTACTCAACGTTGCCTGGCTGCCATCAATCAAATCCGCCACAATCTATCTCCAAAAATCTTGATTCGTTTTGTCCGCGCGCATCGCGCGAGTTATCGCCCGCCGGCAACCGAAGGAACGATGCTGATCGTATCGGTCTCCTTGACGAGAGTTGCTTCCTTGCTCAGGTAGCGAATATCCTCGTCATTCACATAAACATTCACGAAAGAGCGCAGCTTGCCGTCTTCAGAGAAAAGATGCTTGCGCAGATCGGGATGCTGGGCGACAAGATCGCTCAGTGCCTCGCCGGCGGTTTGAGCAGTTACTTCGACCACGGATTGTTTTCCGGCATAGGGCCTGAGGGGTGTGGGAATCAGAACTTTGATCGGCATGAAAATCCTTTCTGGGTAAGTTTGTTTTGCTTTGGAGTTATTCGTGCGCAATCACGGCGATTACTTCATCTTCAAATCGCTTGTTTTCTTCCTGGCCCAGCAAGAGAAATGAATGGGTGAGCACGGCGCGTCCTTGCTCCACGCTGGTGATGAGATACGAGCAGCCAGTCCAGTGCGCCTCTGCCAGGTCGGTCGCCGACCAGTGCGCCGGGTGATCGGGGTGAGAGTGATAAAAGCCGACAATGTCTTGGTCGGCAAGCATGGCCTCGCGCTGAATGCGTAACAACTCGGCGGGGCTGATCTGATAGCGATTGGCGAGCGAGTCGGTGCGCGTGTTTCCGCAGGGCTGAATCGACTTGACGATTTTTGCGCCATCCTCGCCGAACTCGCCCAGCAGCACACCGCAGCACTCATGCGGATACGTCGCTTCGCCGTGCTGCCGCAATTGATCGCGCAGCGCAGCCGGTATCGTCAGTGCCATGCGGCCTCCCTGTGCTTATGTGTTCTCATCCCAAAAATGCTCACTCAGATACTTGTCGCCGGAGTCAGGAAAGATCGTCACCACAACCGAATCCCTGGCTGCCTCTTTTGCCACCCGTATGGCGCCAACCAGCGCGGCTGCCGCCGAAACACCAACCAGCAACCCTTCTTCGCGCGCCAGTCTGCGCGCCATTGCATAGGCTGCTTCTGTTTCGATGCCTAACTCCGCGTCGGCGATGCTGGAATCGTAGATCTTTGGAACAATCGAGGTTTCCATATGCTTGGTTCCCTCGATGCCGTGAAAGGGCGAGTCGGGTTGAAGCGAGATGCAGCGAATCCGCGGGTTCAACTCTTTCAGGCGGCGCGAGGTTCCCACGAAGGTTCCGCTGGTGCCCAGAATCGCCACAAAATGCGTCACGAGCCCCTCGGTCTGCCTCCAGATTTCATCGGCCGTTCCATGGCTATAATGCGCGCGCCAGTTGGCGTCGTTCGAGTATTGATCGGCGTAGTAATACTTTTCCGGCTCGGCGGCGATGATGGCGCGAGCCTTGCGGATGGCGCCATCGGAGCCTTCGCCCGGATCGGTATAAATGATGGTTGCACCATAGGCGCGCAGTATGCGCTTACGCTCCGCCGACACATTCGAGGGCATACATAATGTAATCGGGATGTTATAGGCCGCGCCCAGCATGGCGTAAGCGATGCCTGTATTTCCGCTGGTGGAGTCAAGCAGTGTTTGACCCGCGCCGAGTTTGCCCGCGCGCAACGCCTCGTCAATGATTCGGGATGCCGCGCGATCCTTGACCGAGCCGCCGGGATTGGTCCACTCGGCCTTGCCCAGCACCTGCGCATCTTTCAGTTCTCGTGTAACTGTTTCGATACGCAACAAGGGCGTGTTGCCGATACGCTGCTTTAGGTTGACGCCCAATGCATTCGTCATGCGATGCTATTGCCTCACTTCTAATTGCCGCTGATAGAGTTATTCTATCGCAACGAAGGCTGGCCAAAATCTTCCGGCTGAAGCAGCTAATTTACGCGGTGCTCAATGTGGCAAACGTGGCTTTGCCCAACCATAGACCCACGTGCCCGCCAGCGCACTGACGACCGCGACCACCATCATGGGCACGCCGCTTCCGATGAGCACGAAGAGCGGTCCGGGGCAAGCGCCGGTGAGCGCCCATCCCAAGCCGAAAATTGTGCCGCCGGCAGCGTAGCGGATTCCGTGTCCCAGGATCTTGCGCGGAATCGCGATTTTCTCGCCAGAAACAGACATGAGTCCGGCGCGCTTGATCAGAGCCACTGAAATCGCAGCCGTCACTACCGCCGAGCCGATGATTCCATACATGCGGAAGGATTGAAAGCGAAACATCTCTTGAATGCGAAACCACGAGATGACCTCCGCCCGACTCAAGACGAATCCGAAAGCGACGCCCAGCAGCAGATAGACGGCGAGAAAGACAGGACGAACCGCTTGTGGTTGAGAGTTGCCCGCTCCGCAGCCATCGAATTGAGGTTCAGGACTCCCCGCGCCGCAACCATCAAAAGTAGAAGAAGGTGGTGTGCTCATAACCCTCCCAGCACAAACGGCAGAATGAAGTAAGTTGCGATCAACCCACCGGCAAAGAATCCGATGACCGCGATCAGAGAAGGCAATTGAAAGTTAGCCAGACCGCTGATGGCGTGGCCCGAGGTGCAGCCTCCCGCGTAGGCAGTGCCAAAGCCCACCAGAAACCCACCCACCACTATTGAAACAAATCCGCGCAGGGTAAGCAGGGCGCGCCATGTGAACAACTCGTGCGGGGCCACGCCGTGAAAGTCGTGAAGCCCCAACCGCGCCAGCGCCGAGCGGGTCGCGGGAGAGATGGCAATGTCGTGCTGCGGCCCGCCATGAAAAGCCACAAAGCCGCCGATCAGCACACCCGCCAGGAAAACGAGATTCCACAGCCCGATCTTGCGCCAGTCATAACGGAAATGCTCCACGTTGCCTGGCGCAATGGCCGCGCAAAGATGACTCAGATTGCCAGAGATGCCGAAAACCTTGTTGCCGGTGATCAGCAGCGCGGGAACGAAGAGTCCCATGAGCGGACCCGCCACGTACCACGGCCACTCGCTATAAATCCAGGCTGTCATGCGCCGCTCCTCTGCTGCGTTCTACTGTTTGTTTTTGTTCCAGCCAAAAGCGAGTTGAAAGGTATTCTGATACATGCTCAGATTAGCATTTCCGCCGCCATAGGTTGACGGAATGGAATCCACGCCATTGACGGTGTTATTGAAGGCGTGAATGTAAGCGAAGCTGACTTCCTTTCCGCTTTTGGAGGACCAGGTAGCCCCCACATGCAGGTGATCTTTGGTCACGGCCGGAGCTAGCAGGTTGAAAAAGGTCTGTGAGCTACCTACAGGCCCGCCACCGTGATTGTAGCCGGTGCGAAGAGTCAGCCAATGGTTTACGTCGTAATCAAGGCCGACTTTCGAGACGTTGATGTCGTGCCATCCAAAGCCGGGACCACTGTCAGAGCCAAGCGCCGAAGTGCTGTCGAGCGAGTTGGCAATCGACTTCACCGATCCATAGAGAATGCGCTCCTCGTCGAAGAGCAGGGTTGCCTTGGGGCCAACTTTCACCGACGCGCCGCCGGCAAAGTTGGCTGGAACATCGAATCCGCCTTGCTCGGCAAAGAGTCCGCTGTAGCGGCTGAACTTGCTCACATAAGTCTTGCTTTGATAGGTTGCGCCAACGCTCAGCGCGCGATTCAGCTCACCTAGCCAGCCGACGCGCACACCGCCTCCGCTGGAATAGGAGTACCCCTTGTTGGTCACATGGGTAGGATCGCTGGAGATTGCCTCGAAGTACTGCAATCCCTCCACGCCAATGCGCTGCACTGCGATATTAATGGCAGCGCCAAAGTAGTTATGCGCTCCCGCCTTGTATGCGAATGTGGGCGAGATGAAAACCTGACTGAGATCCACGCCACCCCGTGTGCTGCCCAGCAACTGAATCGGCTGCTTATATGAGGTATTCAATCCGCCGTTGCCATAGATGGCGATGCCCAGCGCGAGGTTGGGCCGGTAGCGAGAGCTGTAGCCTAGCTCGGGAAGCTCGAAATTCTTGACCCGGTTGCCGTCATAAGTTCCGTTGACATCAGGGTATCCCGCTGGCAACTGGTTGCCGGTGATGGTTCCGTAACGCACCGGACGAAAGAGCGTCAATCCAATATCGAAACGATTGCCCACCAGGAACAATCCGGCAGGGTTGGTTGCGCCCGCCAAACTGTCAGCGGGCTTGGCAACGCCTGCTCCGCCCTGGCCTTGTTGCTTGGTTCCATATCCGGTCAGGAAGTAGCCGTCAGTGGCAAAGGACGAGTCAACGAAAAACAAAAACGCAATGGCCAGCGCAAAGATTCTTCCAACTGTGAATTTCATGGTGCAATCCTCTTTTTGGTAGCGGCGTTGGTTCGAAAGCAAGCTGCATCGGCCTAAACAGGAAAGTGCCCTTGCGGGGATCTTCCAATGCGCTTGCTTGGGTTATTGGCGTCGCCGAGGCTGGCAGTATAAAGGCTCTAAATAAAAAACCACCTGCCAGACACATCTGGCGGTGGGCTAATCAACTTTCTTAGCTCAGGCTAGGCTGCGAAGCCCTGCCCGTTTCCGCCAGAGGACACCGTGCGCTCATACAAGCGCAACAACATGACGTACAAGCCGTCGTCCTCTGAAGGGTGATTACCATGCCCCGTAGTCTACAGGGCATGACGGCGGAAGTCAATTGACAGATAGACTTCAGGCGCGAGTTGCATTATTGAATAAATTTGGTTGTTGCCAGGCAACCCCGAGCGTGTTGTTGCTGCCTCCCAGCAGTTGCGCCATCTTGGAGACGGCAAACTCCCTTTCGACAAACCGAGATTTCTTGGTCGCAATGGATGCGGACAGATATAGAGTTATCGATCTTTACCGACAGGCCTCTAAAACTCGAAACCAGTCCTCCAAAAAACCTCTCAACTCCACCGGCGGCCGCAGCCAGATATCTGCCTCCGTCTTATGCCATTGGCGGCGCATCAGCACACTCAGGATATGCGGACCAAAGCAGTTTATGGCGCGGAACGCCGCCTCGTCGGTGGCATCGTCGCCAAGATACGCAACCGGCGCGCCGGCATCAGCCTCGCTCAGGATCGCCCTCACAGCGCCTCCCTTGTCGCGTCCTATGCGCAGTTCCACGCCCGCCTCGAACTCCAGCAGTTCCAGCCCGTCGGTCTCCGCCAGGGGCTCGAAGAGTGCCCGCGCCCTCTGCTCGATGAGTCTTGCCTTATGCGGAGAAGCGCCGCGCCAATGGATGACAGCTGCGTTCGCCTTGTCCTCGAAGTGTCCGCCGAAGCTATCGCGCTTGAGCAATGCGCGCAGCTTGTCCAGCTTTTTGCGGGCGGCCGCCGGCGCCGGTTGCACCTCACTTCGACCATTGGGAAAGAGGCGCTCGGCTCCGTGCAAACCCCAGACTTCAAGAGGCGGGTCCATGCCCAGCAGTGGTCCAATCTCGTGCGCCGAGCGGCCCGAGATGATGGCCATGCGCGTTCTCCCCTGCCGCTGGATGCGCGTCAGCAGCTCACGCACCCCGGCCCAGGGCCTGGCCTGAAAGCGATCCACGCGAAACGGCGCCAGTGTGCCATCGTAATCCAGCAACAAAAGTGGAGTTGGATTGCCAGCAAAACCATCGAAGAACGTTTTGATGTTTTCCGCCGCCGCGGCTGTCACTGGATGCTCGCTTCCTGCGTCCGCTTGGTATCTGGATCCCCTGTTGGTGCTGAAGACGCTGGCAGGGCGTGGATTGTATCGATTGTGCCGGAGCTTTCCATGCGCAATTCGCGCAGGTCGTCGAGGATGCTTGCCGCCCAGCGATAGATGTTGTGGTCCATCACATACTGGCGCATCCTGTGCATTCTTTTGTAGCGCTCGTCAGGGGCCATCTCCAGTGCCTGATGGATAGCCTCGGCCACGCCTTCAATATCATACGGATTGATGATCAGCGCGTCCAAAAGCTCGGTGGCCGCGCCGGCAAATTTGCTCAACACCAGCACTCCATCATCGTCGTCGTGCGCGGCTATGAATTCCTTGGCTACCAGGTTCATTCCATCGTGCAGAGAAGTCACCAGGCAGACCGCTGCGGCTCGATACCAGGTGTCCACAACCGCGTGGCTGCACTGCCGCTCAATGAGCAGAATCGGCTTCCATTGTGACGTCTGGTAGCGCTGGTTGATACGCTCCACAGTCTCCTTCACCTTGCGATTCAGCTCGACATAGCTGGGAATTCGCGAGCGGCTGGGGGCGGCAATCTGCACAATGGTCAGGCGCTCCAGATAATAGGGATGCTCCTCAATCAGTTTTTCAACGGCCATTAGCCGTTCGACGATTCCCTTGGTGTAGTCCATGCGATCCACGCCCACGATCAAAGTTTCACAGCGCAGTCCGAACTCTTTGAGCAGTTCGTTGTGCGAGGGGGGTGGCGTCTTTCGCTCTGGCTTGCTGCCATCGAACGCGACGCTAATCGGATAGGGCCGCACGGCGGTGGTGTGGCCATCGCGGCGCGCGGTCATGTGTTCGCGATCGGTACGCGCCTCGAGCACTCGATCCACGGTGGACAGGAAATTATTGCAGTGCAGCGGAATGTGAAATCCGATCAGGTCGGCGCCCAGCAAACCATCCAGCAGCTTTGCCTGCCAGGGGCAAATGCCGAAGGCCTCGGCATTGGGCCAGGGAATGTGCCAGAAGATGGCTACGCGCGCATCCGGGCGCGCCGTCTTGATGAGGCGCGGCACCAATGCGAAGTGGTAATCCTGCACAAAGACAACGGGATTGTAACTTCCCTCCATCTCTTTAAGCAACGCGGCGGCAAATTTCTCATTGACACGCTGGTACCAATCCCAGTCAGTGGCGCGGAAGATGGGCCGGGTGTGCGCATTGTGACAGAGCGGCCACAGTCCTTCATTGGCAAAGCCGTCGTAGTAGCCGGCCTCCTCCTCCTTGGAGAGCCACACCCGGCGCAGGGTATAGCGCGGATCGTCGGGCGGCACGCGCAGGCGATCAAACTCGTCAACGTTGCGAGCATCTTCGCTGCCGCTGCCGTGCGCCACCCACACGCCATCGCAAGCGCGCAGCACCGGCTCGATGGCCGTGACCAACCCGCTGGGGGGGACGATGCACACGGTCTCCTTGCCTTGCAGCACATGCATATACGGCTCGCGATTCGACAATACAAAGATGCGACTCGTTCCAAAGCGTTCTTTGATATTTGCGGCCAGCCGCTCGGCGGTCCACCGGTGTTCGCCAGCATCACGCAGCCTTGCTTCGGTTTCCGCAGCAGTGCGGGCCGCCATCAAGCTCTCGGCCATTGATTTGACCTCGCGAGCCAGCGGAGCAAACAGTCTTATCCCTTCCAGGTTGTCGCCCGCATTCTCAATCGGCTGTCCCATGCGCAACCGGCGCAGCCGATCCGTAACCATCATCATGGGCTGCATCAAGAACCAGCGCACCATCAACAGCGTCACGCAAACGATCAGCAGAACAAAAGCGGCAGTGTGCCAGAAGCTCTGCGACCAGACCGCAACACTCTCGGCGTGAATGGAGTTGGCGTCCTCCAGAATGACCAGTGCTCCGGCTATGCGTCCGTCAACATAGAGAGGCGTCGCTTCTTCCAGCCATTGCTGATTGTCTTGATGACCAAAGATGAACGAATCGGCGCCTTGCTGAATGGCTTTGTCCAATGGGTCGCGTGGCAGTACAGCGAAGATTTCAACAGATCCATCGGCAGTTACCAACTTTCCCTGCACATCATAGATCGCCAGGCCCAGCGCCTCATTTTGAGCGCGCAGCCGCCCGGTTGCCGCGACTGTGCCGGCAGCCTGACCCGCGGCGAGATACTTATCCATCTCTGCCTGCAAGCTTTTGCTCTGCCATGCAGTTCTGCGTTGCAACTCCTGGCGCAGCACACGCTTGTGCGCCAAGACCTCAAGGTAGGTCGAGGCAACCGAGGCCAGCGTGATTCCCACCACCAGCGCAAGAATCAGCCTTATGCGGAAGAATTTCATGTCACCTTTCCTTCTCCTCTTCTATAGGAAATTTTTCTTTGCTCCTGTGCTAATTGGAACATTCCCTCACGGGCTGAGGCCCACGCAGATTTGAATTCGTTTGCGGCAGGGCTAGAAATGCCGAATGAAATCACCGGAGCCTGTGGCTGGTGCGGAAGGGAGCGCGGCGCTGTTTTCGCCGGAATGTTCAGCGTGGTTTTCGAGCGAGCGGCTGACAAGGTCGCGGGAGCCAAGACCCACGGCGAGAGCAAGCGTGAAAACAATGCCGCCAAAGAGAATGCCAAAAGCCAGGCCAACGATGTTGCCGCCGATCTGAAGATGTTCGAGAGCCATGGCGGCGGTAAGAACGAGAACCAGCCACTTGATGCCGAGCGACAAGAACCGGGCGTATTGAAGTTGTTCATTGACGGCCCCGATGAGGACCGAACGCGCCAGGAATCGCGCGAGGAGAGTGCCGGCAATGAGCAGGATGGCAGCTCCCACGACGCGCGTAAGGTAGGGCAAGAGCGAGTTGGGCAGTATTGCGGTCGTTGCATAAGATGCGTCGAAGGCCGAGACGCCAATGATAAGTCCGAGCAAAACACTGCCCCAAAAGGAGACGCGCACAATCAGCGCGGTGGGCGATGTCGAGGCCGCCCAATCGCTGCCGCCGCGCCCGCGGGCGATGCGCTCATCCAACTTCAGCGCGGTAAGTCCGAGCCGCAGCAGCGCGGAAAGAGCCATGCCGATCAGCGTGAAAACAGCCAGCGCAACCAGGAAAGCCAGAATGCCGGGCAGGATGGCGATCAGCAGCAAGAGGACGCGGTCGAGCGACTGATGGAGCGCGTCGGCCATATTGTGCCAGATCGAGGCATTGCCGGCAAACCAAGAGCCTGAACTCTGGTTCGAGGATAACTGAAACATCGTGGCAAGAACGTTTTGCATGGGACTCACTCCTTGAATCGGCTCTCTTGCTTCTCATGGGAAGCGGATTTGATTCGCCGCAAGATCACGGATTAAATCGGTCTGGCCATCGCCAGCGCGAAACCATATAGGTTTTTTCAGTCTCAAAGGCGGCTGCGACGGCCTCGATATGGTCTTCAGCGTCGCTGCCGGAGACGATGATGTTGAAGTGGCTTGCAACCCAGGCGAGGTAAAGCGGAATCAGCGCGCCGAGCAGATGCCCACGATTGATGGTGCGGAGCCGGTAGGCGAGCAGAAAGTCATAAACGATGCGGGCCCAGAGGTTATCGGAGAGGCGGAAGGCCGCGCCGTCAGTGGCGGCCAGCCGCTTGAGCATGAACAGCGAGTTGGGTGGCAGAACGAGCGACCAGATCTCACGGAGGTTGGTATATGCGAGCCGAAAGGCGGCCAGCATCGAAGCAATCTCCGCGGCCGGATCGGTGGAAGCCACTGGCGGCATGAGTATCGCGTTGCGAACGGGCGGCAACGGCCGGAAGCGCTGCCAGAAGGCTTCCTTGGCCTTGATGTCGGAGAACAGAGGCCCGATAAGCAAAGGAAAAACAGTGTTAAGTTCAGGCGCTGTGGGTTGAACGCCCGGACCAACGTTGAACTGCTCCACTCTGAACCCGGCTATTGCGGCCTCGTTGACTGGCCAAAGAGGCGTTTCACCCTGGTTGATCGCGGTGAAACGCTGGGCAGCGTTGGCCATGCGTTTGGCCATGCGCAGCGAAAGGCCAAGATCAACAGCCAAGGGAAAGCGCACACTCGATGCGAACAGAGCGCGGGTCAGCGGATAAAGAATTGCTGAGTTGATCAAGCCGGTGTGCGGCGGCAGTTCATAGCACGGGAGTGCTAGGTCAGTGGAATCGAGAACGGCGTTGGCAAGCGCGAGCAGTGGGGGCGAACCGAGTGAGCCGGACTCCGAACCAAGCATGAGAAGGCCACGCGCCTTGTGCTTTTCGGCAAGCTCATAAGCACTGGCAAAGTCCGCGGCGGTCAGGGTCCAGGCGGTGTTGCTCGCGGGAGCAGTGACAATTCGGAGAGATGGATAGGAGCCTGCAGGGAGCGCATTTGAGGTCGCGACCGGGATCGAATCTGGGGAAGCAATAAGCAGCTCTTGCTTCGGGAAAATTGCGGTCAGGTTGACGAAGACACGTTCAAGTTGCTCCGGCGTCATGGCGGCAAGCACGACGAGAAGTCCATTGCCGGGAGGTGCGGAAGGAGTGGGGACGCCGGGAATTGAATCTGCTGTCGCCATAAGCATTTGGGAAGCTGATCTTAGAGCAATTGGAGGCTTCCGACAGTCTCCGATTGACCAGCCTCAATAAGGCCAGTCGCGTTTGCCAAGTTTCGATGCCGGCAAACGGAACAAGGATCATGCGGGCTTCAGACTTGGCGGCTGCAATTCGAGCCAGAGAAAGGCGTATGGAGCGAGGGTAAGTATGTAAGGAGCCTCGGTAATGGTAGGGAAAGGCACATAGCCAATCATCTCGACGGGCTCGGCGCCGCTGTGGTCGGCGAGGTCAAGAGCGACAGGCTGGGCAAATCGGCTTAGGTTGGCCACGCAAAGAACCGTCTCATGCGAGCCGTCGCCCCGATCGAGGTCGCGGAGGTAGGCGAGGATCTTGCGATTCACTGGGTTCAAAACTCTGAAGGTTCCACGGCCAAAGACCTGGAAGAGCTTGCGTAAGGCGATCATGTTGCGGGTCCAGTGCAGCAGGCTGGATTGATCGCTTAGCTGAGCCTCTACATTGATGGCCTGATAGCCGTAGATGCGGTCCATGATGATGGGAAGGTAGAGCCGGGCTGGATCGCAGTTGGAAAAGCCTGCATTGCGGTCCGAGTTCCATTGCATCGGAGTTCGAACGCTGTTGCGGTCGCCGAGGTAGATGTTGTCGCCCATGCCGATTTCGTCGCCGTAATACAGAATGGGCGTGCCGGGAAAGCTGAGCAGGAGCGAGTTGAGCAACTCGATGCGGCGGCGGTTGTTGTCGACCAGGGGCGCAAGCCTGCGACGGATGCCGCCGTTGACGCGCATGCGCGGGTCGTTCGAGTAGGCAAAGCGCATATAGTCGCGCTCATCCTCGCTGACCAGGGAAAGCGTCAACTCGTCGTGATTACGCAAGAACAGGCCCCACTGGCAGTTGTCGGGGATGGCTGGCATCTGGGCCATGATGTTGGTGATTGGCCGGCTGTCTTCCTGCCGAAGGGCCATATAAATGCGCGGCATGAGCGGAAAGTTGAACGCCATGTGACACTCGTCGCCATTGCCGAAGTAGGGGCGTACATCGGCAGGCGCCTCATTGGCTTCGGCCAGAATGAAACGATTGGCGTATTCGGCATCGATGGCGGCGCGGATTTTCTTGATGACAAGATGGGTTTCTGGCAGGTTCTCGCAGGATGTTCCATCGCGTTCGACCAGGTAGGGGATGGCGTCCATGCGCAGCGCATCAACGCCCATGTTGAGCCAGAAGCGCATGGCTTTTAAGACCTCTTCCATCACCACTGGGTTATCGAAGTTGAGGTCGGGCTGATGAGAAAAGAAGCGGTGCCAATAATAGGCCTTGGCCGTATCGTCCCAGGTCCAATTGGACTTTTCCGTGTCTGAGAAGATGATGTTGGCATCTTTGTAGAGATTATTCGTACTGGACCAGACATACATCTCGCGCGCCGGCGATCCGGGTTGAGCGAGGCGGGCGGCCTTGAACCAGGGGTGCTGATCGCTGGTGTGATTGATGACCAGTTCGATGAGAACCTGCATATTGCGCTGGTGAGCCGCACCCAAGAACAGCTTAAAATCGTTCAAGGTTCCATAGGACGGATTGACGTCGACGTAGTTGGCTATGTCATAGCCGTCGTCGCGCAAGGGCGAGGGATAGAAAGGCAGGAGCCAGATGCAAGTAACGCCGAGATCCTGAAGGTAGTCGAGCCGCGCGAGCAGCCCGGGGAAGTCCCCAATGCCGTCTCCGTCCGAGTCGGCAAAGGCTCTTACGTGGAGTTCGTAGATGATTGCGTCTTTATACCAGAGGGGATCGGTAGCACTGGCCGACTTCTTCACTCCTTGATTCTCTTCGATGATGCGGCAAACATTCTGTTGCAAATTGCTCACAACCGGAAGGTTGGCCGCGATTCTTTCCGCGGCGAACCCCGGCTGTGGTGGAAATATGCGCATATCAGGATTAATTCTATGGCTGCCCATCCGATCTCCTGACTCGGTCGATGGGGGCTTTGGCAGCCCCTGCTTCCACGATCAGGAACGGATGAACAGCCTATCGGAAGGTCACCTTCGATTCTTATTCAAGTCTGTAATTGGTATCAGGCAAGATCGAAGCGATCCAGATTCATCACCTTGTTCCAGGCTGCCACGAAGTCCTCGACAAAGGCTTGCTGCGCATCGCTGCTCGCGTACACCTCTGCAAGAGCGCGGAGTTGGGAATTGGAGCCGAAGACAAGATCGACCACGGTGGCTGTCCACTTCGGTTTGCCCGTCTTCCGGTCTCGCCCTTCCAGCACGCCTTCCGTCGAAGACTTCTCCCACTTCGTCCCCATATCGAGCAGGTTGACGAAGAAGTCGTTGGTCAGGGTTTCAGGACGTTGAGTGAGGACGCCGTACTGCGTATGGCCGTAGTTTGCGCCGAGAACACGCAAGCCGCCGATGAGAACCGTCAGTTCCGGGGCGGTCAGGGTCAGCAGTTGCGCCTTGTCGATGAGCAGGTTGGCGACATACTTTTCGAGCCCCTTCGAGACGTAATTGCGGAAGCCGTCCGCCAAGGGCTCCAGCACGGCGAACGACGCCACATCGGTCTGCTCTTGCGAAGTGTCCATGCGGCCCGGCGAGAAGGGAACCTTCACGTCGTAACCGGCTTTCTTGGCGGCGGCTTGAACGGCCGCACAACCTGCAAGGACTATCAGGTCGGCCAATGAAACCTTCTTGCCGCCTGGCTGTGAATCGTTGAACTCCTTCTGGATGACTTCCAGCTTCGAAAGCACCTCGGCCAGTTCTGCCGGCTGGTTTGCTTCCCAGTCCTTCTGTGGCGCAAGCCGGATGCGCGCTCCATTGGCGCCGCCGCGCTTGTCGCTGCCGCGGAAGGTTGATGCGGACGCCCAGGCCGTCGTAATCAGTTGGGAGATGGAGAGCCCTTTTGTGAGGATGATGTCTTTCAGGCGATCAATATCCTTGTCATCGATCAACTCATGATCGACTGCGGGGATCGGGTCCTGCCAGATCAGTTTTTCTTTAGGCACCAACGGGCCGAGGTAGCGGGTGCGCGGCCCCATGTCGCGGTGGGTCAGTTTGAACCAGGCGCGGGCGAAGGCGTCGGCGAACTCCTCCGGGTGGTCCTTGAAGCGCAGCGCGATCTTCTTGTACTCTGGATCAAACTTCAGCGAGAGGTCCGTGGTCAGAATGGCTGGCTGGTGTTTTATCTTGGGGTCAAACGCGTCGGGAACCGTTCCAGCGCCGGCATCGCCTTTGGGCTTCCACTGGTATGCGCCAGCCGGGCTAGTGGTCAGCTCCCAGTCGTAATTGAACAGGTTCTCGAAGAAGTTGTTATCCCACTTGGTCGGCGCGGTCGTCCATGTGACTTCGAGGCCGCTGGTGATGGCATCCTTGCCAACGCCGGTGCCATAGTCGCTCTTCCATCCCAGTCCCTGCTCCTCGATCGGAGCAGCCTCGGGTTCGGGGCCCGCATGGGTTGCAGGCGCGGCGCCGTGCGTCTTGCCGAAGGTGTGGCCGCCAGCAATCAATGCCACGGTTTCTTCGTCATTCATCGCCATGCGACCGAAGGTTTCGCGAATGGCTGGAATCGCTGCAATCGGATCGTGATTGCGTTCCGGTCCTTCTGGATTCACGTAGATCAGGCCCATCTCGGTGGCGCCGAGAGCGCTTTTCGCGTCCTGGAGTTCCTTGGGGGTTCGATGCGCCAGCCAAGTTCTTTCCATGCCCCAATCGACATCCTCGTCCGGTTCCCACACGTCTTCGCGGCCGCCGCCAAAGCCAAACGTCTTGAGCCCCATCGATTCGATCGCAACGGTGCCGGTAAGGATGATTAGATCGGCCCACGAAATCTTCCTGCCGTATTTCTGCTTGATGGGCCACAGCAGCCGGCGCGCCTTATCGAGGCTGACATTGTCTGGCCAACTGTTAAGGGGAGCAAAGCGCTGCTGGCCTCTGCCTGCGCCGCCGCGGCCGTCGGTGGCGCGGTATGTGCCAGCGCTGTGCCAGGCCATGCGGATGAAAAACGGTCCGTAATTGCCGAAGTCCGCCGGCCACCAGTCCTGGGAATCGGTCATCAGGGCCTTGAGATCCTTGATTACCGCATCCAAGTCAAGGCTCTTGAACTCCCTGGCATAATTGAATTCCTCGCCCATCGGATTGGACAACGAGGAGTGTTGGTGCAGAATCGCCAAGTTCAACTGATTGGGCCACCAGTCCCGATTGCCCTTTGCCCCTGCCGTTGTGTGATTGAGCAAATCCCCCGTAAACGGACATTTCGACTCGCTAGACATGATACCTCCTCTTATTGGTTGCCTTGATTGTCCGCTACAGTATAGAAACATGCGGCTGTTCTGACAAGAGAATCAATAAGTTGCGTAGATAGCCTGTGATGTGACAATCACAATCAGCTTTCGCTGAGCCTGTATCAACTTATTAATCTGCTTGAAAAGGATCTGGAATATCAGACCGCACAACGCAAAGGCTAGAGCGAAACCAGAGTAATCGTGCCTTCGAAAAGTGTCTCCGAGGTGGCTTTTTCTTGAGGAAAAAGCCACTTTACCGCATTGCCCTTGGGTACAGCTACTCTGGTTTCGCTATAAATGCTCGCTGAAGAACGACCGCGGATTCCTTAGGGCAGGCTTTCGACTCATCACCCCCAAGCTGGAAAACGCTTGAGGATTCGTTCGCTCAAGGTGATAGACAAGGGTGGGCTCCCTGTTCCATCTTACGCGGGTCGACAAAGCCGGCGGGGGACTAAATTGCTTTCCGTCTTACGAACTGCAAAGCAGCCAATAGCACCGCCGCGCATCCCATCACGGTCAGCACCGCCGCGTCGCCCCATAACTCGCGCATGCCGGCCCCGCGCAGAATGATGCCGCGCAGGATGCGAATGTAGTAAGTGGCTGGAATCAAGCGGGCGATTATCTGAAAGAACGGCGGCATGTTTTCGATCAAGAAGATATAGCCGGAAAGAAAAACCGATGGCAGAATCGTGCCCATCGCCAACTGAAAGGCTTCAGCCTGGGTTTGCGCTTTGGTCGAGATCATCAGCCCCAGCCCCAGCACCGTCAGCAAAAAGGGAACCGACATCGCCAGCAACACCAGTAGATTGCCGTGAATCGGCACCTGAAAGACTACCCGCATGACGCCCAGAATGACGCAGAGTTCCAGAAACGACAGTACGCCGTAGGGAATCATCTTGCCCACCATCAGCCCCAGGGGAGCTACCGGCGTCATGGTCAATTGGTCCAACGTCCCGCGCTCCCGCTCGCGCACCAGGCTCAGCGCAATGAGCAGGATGGTCATCACCTGCAGCAGAATGGCGATGAGCCCAGGAATAAAAAAATTTGCCGAGCGCGTTGCCGGGTTGTAGAGAATCGACGGGCGCACCTCGATGGGCATCTTGCCGTTGGGAATCACTCTGGCCAGCGATTGCTGCAGCGCCACGCCGGTTGAAGTGCTCACCGCCTGTCCGGCCACGTTCGAATCCGAGCCGTCGACCAGCACCAGCACAGTCGCCGTCGAGCCGTCTTGCAAGTGGCGCGCGTAGTCATAGGGAATCCTGATTCCGACCCGCGCCTTGCCAGACTTGATCGCCCCATACATCTCATCCTTTGACGTGGCATAACTGTTCAGGGCAAAGACATCGGAGTTAGCCAAACTGGCCAGCAACTGGCGGCTGTCTTGGGTTCGCGATTCGTCGAAGACCACGGTCGCGACCTGCCGGATGTTTGTATCGATGGCAAAGCCGAAGAGAAACAACTGCAGCATGGGAATCGCCAGCGCGAAGAAAAGTGTGCCGGGGTCGCGCACAATGTGCAGATACTCCTTGCGGCAGATGGGAACAAGACCGTGAAAGAGATGCCTCATTGCGAGGCCTCCATGATGCGGTTGGTCAGGGTGACAAAAACGTCTTCGAGCGATGGCTCAATGATTCGCACCCGCGCCTCGGGCAACTGTGCCTTCAGGGCATCAAGGTGATCGGAATCGATCAGCGCGTGGATCGACCGTCCAAAGATGGTTGCCTCGCGTACTCCCGCCAGGCAACGCACCGGCTCTAGTAACGAGGCGGTTTTTGACGTGTCGATTTGAATGCGCTCGCTCCCCGGCGGACTGGCCTCGGGCAGCCGTTGCAACTCGGCGATGGTGCCCAGGGCGGCGAGTTTGGAAAGGTAGATGTACCCGACCCGCCCGCAGCGCTCGGCCTCGTCCATGTAATGCGTCGTAACAAAAAACGTCACACCCTGGCCGGAGAGTTTGAAGAGCAAATCCCACAGCGCCCGGCGGGCCACCGGATCGATGCCCGCTGTTGGCTCGTCGAGAAAGACCACCTCAGGCGAGTGAATAATGGCGCAGGCCAGGGCCAGCCGCTGCTTCCAGCCGCCAGAAAGCTGCCCGGCGCGGCGATTCATATAAGGCCCGATGGCCGTCAGCGCCAGCACTTCTTGCTTGCGCTCGATAGCCTTGTGGCCTTCGATGCCGTAAACCCCGGCATAAAACGCAATATTCTCGGCGACGGTCAAATCTTCGTAGAGGCCAAAGCGTTGCGACATGTAACCGACATGCCGCTTGATTTCGGCCGCGTCCTTGCGAATGTCCATGCCCAGAATCGTGCCGGTGCCTGAGGTCGGCGTCAGCAGACCGCAGAGCGCCTTGATAATCGTCGTCTTGCCCGATCCATTCGGGCCCAGAAAGCCGAAGACCTCGCCCTTGGCGATTTCAAAACTCACATCGTTGACCGCTGTAAACGCGCCAAAGCGGATGGTCAGATGCTCGGCTGAGATGGCTACCGTCATGGCAGGCGCACCGTCGCGGACATGCCCGACTTCAATACACCGCCGGGGTTGTCGATGAAGATTTTTACGCCAAAAACCTGATGCTCGCGGTCGTTGAGCGTCTGCACATTGCGCGGCAGAAACTCCGCTTCGGAGGCGATCTGCCCCACGTGGCCGTTGAAGGCGCGACCGCTCGCGCCATCGATGCGCACGACCGCGGCCTGGCTCACCCGCACACGCGCCAACTCCGTCTCGGGTATGTAGACCTTGACCCAAATCTGCGAAGACTCTTGCATCTTGACCACAATCTGCCCAGCCGGAACCAGATCGCCTGGGCGCACACTGACCACTTCGACGGTCGCATCGGCCGGGGCCAGCAACTCGGCTTCTTTCAACCGCACGTCCAACTCGGCCAGCTTGCCTTGGGCCTCAGCCAGACGGCCACGCGCGGCTTCAATCTCTTCCTGGCGAAATCCCTTGCGCGACAAAACCGCCGCGGCCTGGGCCTGACGGAAGCGCGCCTCGGCGGCTCGAAGATCTTCCGGGCGGGTTCCGGCTTCCAACTCCGCCAGATGCTGGCGCGCCGACTCGGCCCGCTCCCTGGCCGCGTCGCGTTTTTCGCGTGCATCGTCGAACTGCTGGCGCGAGATGGTGTCCGCCGCGACCAGCTTCTCCATGCGATGAAAGTAGGCCTCGGAGTTTACGGCATCGGCCCTGGCTGCCTCGTAGTCGGCCTTCGCTTGCGCCAAATCTTCCTTGCGCGGGCCATTCCTGGCCGCATCGAAGGCTTCTTTCTGCGCCTTGGCTGCGGCTTCGGCCTGCTCGATCTCTTCGGGACGGTTGCCGCGTACCATGCGCTCCATCTCCGCCTGCGCCTCTTCCACCGACGCCGCTGCCTGCGCGCGCTGAGCCTTCAGCTCGCCGCACTCGAAGCGGACAAGAAGCGCGCCGGTCTTGACCTGTTGGCCTTCCTCGACCGGAACCAATGTAACCCGTCCGCCAACCTTGGAGCCAATCTGAATCTCCCGGGTCTCGATTGTCCCGGAATATTCCATACCGCCGCGATGGCCGAGATACGCAACCACGCCCCAGACCAAGGCGATCACCACCGCTGCGCCTACGCCGATTCCGACCAGCCGCTTTTTCATGCCACACCTTCCAGCAGCAGAAGCAGGCGCTCCCGCATGGTCTCATGCAGCCATTCCTGTGGAGCGTCCTCGCGCATCAACCACTCCAGCATGGTTCCCAGGTAAACCGAAAAAAGCGTCTCCGCAACCGTTTTGGACTCGTTGGGAAAGCGGCGAGGTATCCGTCCGATGACTTCGGCGAGCGCCTGCACGGCCTGATCTCGCGCCGCCAGCAGCAAGCCCTGCGAGCCCTGGCGAAAGATCGTCTCCAGCAGCAGTTTCTTCGATTGCTGGCTGATCCGGGCGTTCTCCTCTGAAAGCGCCAGCACCATCTCAAGCACCTTCTCAAAGGTCGGAGCTGCTTCCGAGGTGCCAAAGGCAGCCAGGTTGCGCTTGAGCTTTTCCATGCGGGCCGAGGCGATCTCGCGCAGAATCAGTTCTTTTTGCGGAAAATAGTTGAAAAAGGTGGCGCGCGAAATGCCAGCCGCCGCCGCAATGGCTTCGACGGAGACTTTCTCGAAGCCGATTTGGCCGAAGAGGTCGAAGGCCACGCGGACAATCTCCGACCGGGTGTGCAACTTCTGCCTGCCGCGCAGTGATTTTGGACTATCGTTCACATATTGGACTCTAGTCTACGAATAATCAAATCGTCAAGACGTTTGAATCAATTTTTTGTTTTGCCAAATTGCGGAATCTCACGTTGATGATGGATAGGAACATTTTCTGTGCTCGGGGTTCAGAGAGGCCGAAGAGGAGATAAGTGCAAGCGTTACCCAGCAGGGAGCGATGAACCAACATCGCACGGAACAGACCATCCGTGGTGCGATGGCATCGTGGATACGGGGTAATCGGCGCGTTCCTGATTGCCTGCGCGGTGGGCGCCGAATATGCGGTGATACATCGCAAGCCGCTTACCACACTGAGGAAATCCCCTGGCACCGCGGGTCTTCCATTGTCATTGCAACACGATTGCACCGGGAGTCTTCAACCTCGACCTCTACTCGATGATGCAGATTCCTGTACCTGGGGTCCACTGTTGTGGTAATCGCGCCGTTGAAAAGATTATTGCCATGGCAATCTTCGGTTGCCGAGGCTGCCGCTTTGCATCGAAGCTCTTCCATCTTGTTCCCCTCACCACTGCGCTTGCAGTCGCGCACGGATAGTAATCTGAACGAACTAAGATGAGGTTGACGCAGTTAGCTGGATTCAATCTGCTCAATAGTGGACACCACGCTTACGCTTCTGGATGGATTTTGATGTAACGATAAGGAACACGGTACGCTCGCGACATCGTTGCCTTTTTTGGGGGCTGAAACCCGCTTGTCCGACAGCCGGCACAAAATACGAATTGGCTACTCGGCCAGCAACCGCACTACATGGTTGACGATCATCAGATCCTCGGCGGGAGGAATAACGCGCACGATAACAGGCGAGTGTTCGGCGGAAATCACCGCCGCGCCACGCGCGTTGTTGCGCGCCGCGTCAAGCACGATACCCAGCGTACTCAGATCCGCGCAGACTTCAGCGCGGGTTGCGCTATCGTTTTCTCCGATGCCGCCAGTAAAAACCAGCATGTCGAGTCCACCTAACTCGGTAACAAATCCGGCAATCCACTTGGCAATGGTTCCGGTAAACTGCGTGACGGCGAGCCGCGCTTTTTTGTTGCCGTGTGCAATGGCGTCGCGCAGGTCGCGCATGTCGCTGGAGAGTTCACTGACGCCCAAAAGGCCAGATTTCTTATCGATCACAGCTTCTAACAGGTTGGCTGCTTCGCTGGAATCTTTGGCTGTCTCGGCGATCTTGCGCAAAATAAACAAAAGCACACCCGGATCGATGTCGCCGGTGCGCGTTCCGCTTATGATGCCGCCAAGCGGCGTAAGTCCCATCGATGTGTTCAATCCTTGCCCGTTGCGGATGGCCGCGATTGACGCGCCATTTCCGAGATGCGCCACGATGAGCTTTTGCGGAACGGCAGGCGCAAGTTGATAAATGATTGACTCGTAGGAAAGACCATGGGCGCCGTAGCGGCGCACACCCATCGCTGCATATTCTGCGGGAATCGGCAACCGGGTGGCGACTTCGGGCATGTGACGGTGAAAGCAGGTGTCGAGGCAAACAAAATTTGGAACGCCCGGAAACAAGCGAATGGCCTCGCGCATGATGTAAAGGGCAATGGGCGTATGGAGTGGCGCAAAGGCCTTGGAGCGATCCATTTCTTCAATTAATGCGGGGGTGATGCGCTGGTTTGTCAGCACTGTTGGGCCGCCCGATACCATACGATGGCCAATGGCTGAGGGCGAGGGAAAGTCATCGGAGTTCAGCGCGTCCGCCACCAGTTTGAAGGCAACGGCGCGGGTGGGCAGAGGCGGAGACTGATCGACCAGCTTCCTTCCATTGGCATCCTTGATCCAGAAATCACCCTGATCGGTGCCAATGCCCTCCACCGCGCCCTTGTGGAGCATTCGCGGTTCACTTTCACAGGTTGCATAAACAGAAAACTTGATTGAGGAAGAGCCGCTATTCAAGACCAATATCGGCAATGTCGCCATGAAAACAACCCTTCAAAAGTGGATGAAACCGGACAGGTTTCTGTTTATGGTTGAAATGAACTTTTGTAAAATCCTAATTCCTTTCTAAACAATGAAGAGCAGGTCTTCTGGTCACAATTGACCGGACTACTCAATGTTTTCTTGTGGATAGTACATATGGCGGCTTCGCGATTCTTGCCCGAAACCGAGCTATGCAATCAGCGGTCATTCGGTTCCATTAGTACTGAGTACTGATGGATCGAATGTATTTGAGCTAGAAAATGTCATTGGGAAACGAAGAGGAAAAGAGCAGGTTCAAATGAATTCGCAAGCGCTAAAAGACACCGCAAGAATGCTATTCGCAGACAACAAGGGCCTGCTTGCGATGGATGAGAGCAATGGAACTTGTAACAAGAGGTTTGCGAAGCTAGGGATTCCGCAGACCGAGGCGATGCGGCGCAGTTATCGCGAGCTGATCATCACCACTCCAGGACTCAGTGAATGCATCAGTGGAGCGATTCTCTATGACGAAACAATCCGCGAAAAGAACAGCGGTGGAACACCCTTGGTTAAACTCCTTATAGATTCTGGAATCATTCCGGGAATCAAGGTCGACACAGGCGCAAAAGAGTTAGCTGGTCATCCGGGAGAGACAGTCACCGAGGGCCTGGATGGATTGCGAGAACGCCTGGCGGAATACGCTCAGATGGGAGCGCGTTTTGCCAAATGGCGAGCGGTCATTGCAATTGGCAGCGGAACTCCCAGCTGGGGATGTATCGACGCCAATGCTCATGCGCTGGCTCGCTATGCGGCGCTGTGTCAGGAGGCAGGTCTGGTTCCAGTTGTTGAACCTGAGGTACTGATGGCCGGTGAGCATACTCTGGAGCAATGCCGCGGGATAACAGACGAAGTGCTGCGCACTGTCTTTAGCGCATTATTTGCGCAAAGAGTTTTGCTCGAAGGAATAATTCTGAAACCGAACATGATTCTTTCGGGGGCTGATTGCGGCAAGCAAGCGGAGATAGAAGAGGTTGCCGACACGACAGTATCTTGCCTTCTGCGGGCTGTTCCCGCGGCTGTTCCCGCCATCGCATTTCTTTCAGGCGGGCAATCAGCGGAGTTGGCGTCTGCTCGTCTGAATGCGATGAACGTGAGATTCAGATCTCGGCTTCCCTGGGCGCTGGCATTCTCGTTTGCGCGCGCTATCCAGCAGCCGGCGTTGGAAATATGGCTGGGGCGGGAGACAAACGTTCTGGCGGCACAGAAAGCTTTGTATCATCGCGCCAACTGTAACAAGGCAGCATGCAGCGGTAAATACTCATCGGATATGGAGAAGCAATGACTGGAAGCAAGCACAATCTCGAAGGAAATAGCAACGACGCCAAAGAACCTGATCCTGGACCCTATTGGCGGCGTATGCACCGTGACTGGAGATTCTGGGTAGGCGCATTCTTCATGGCTGCCGCACTGGCAATCTATGTTCTTAGTGAAAATCTGGCGTGGATTCCAAATGGGCACCGGCAACCAGCGATGCCTGCGAGCACTACAAATTGATCTCAGCTTCGCTTGCGGGATTTTTTTAAAGCGCACTTCAACGCGTTGAAGTCATTAAGTGTTAAAAGACGGACAGCAAACAATGGGAAAGACACAGTTGTATCCTCTGCGGTTCGACCCAATCTTTCAATATCGATTGTGGGGCGGGCGTCGCTTGGCTAACTTGACCACTGCTCCGCTTCCGGGCGCCGATCCCATCGGCGAGGCGTGGATACTCAGCGACCGAGCTGACCACCAAAGTCTGATTGCCAATGGACCGCTCGCAGGGCAGAGGATCGAACAAGTATTCAAGCAGTTCCGAAAACAGTTGATGGGCAAACTGTCCTCACGCATTGATCGTTTTCCGCTGCTGCTCAAATTCTTGGATGCGCACGAGATGCTCTCCGTGCAAGTGCATCCCAGCGACGCGCAGGCAGAGTTGATCCCGGCGGGAGATGCGGCAAAGACTGAAGCATGGGTGGTGATAGAGGCTGCAAACGGGAGTCATATCTATGCTGGTCTGAAACCCGGAACCACTGCCGACAGTTTACGAGATTCTCTCAAAAACGGAAATATTGCGGATCACCTCGTGAACATTGTTCCAAAACCTGGTGATGCCGTCTTCATCCCTGCAGGAACTGTTCACACTCTAGGTGGGGGTGTTGTTGTCTTTGAGGTTCAACAAAACAGCGATGCGACATTCCGGCTTTACGATTGGGATCGTGTCGACCCAAAGACAAAAACGCCGCGGCCTCTGCAGGTTGATCAGGCTTTTGGCTGCATAGAATTTGGAAAGAGCGACAGCGGCTTGGTCGCGGCCTGTGTGGAGACTTCCGTTCCTGTTGAGCGCGAGAGATTGTTTGATTGCCCTGCTTTTATATTGTGGCGATTGCTTGGCCAAGACAGGTTTACTGTCGGTGCGACAGAAGAACCGCGCGTATTGGTGTGCCTTGAGGGATCAGGCCAAGTTATGCACGAAAGCACTCCCTACGCGGTAGGCAAGGGAGATGTGTGGCTCTTGCCCGCGGAGGTTGGAGAGTGTGCGTTCCAGCCAAGAGGAGAGATAACTCTGCTGGAGATCGCAATTCCTTGACCGGGCGAAAGATCATTTGTGCGACAGAATGCGCTGCACTCAACGATATTGAAACTGCTTGACCAGCGGCTTGGTGATAAATAAAAAAGCTGATTGTATTTGATTTGGACGGAACTCTCGCGCTCAGCAAGTCAGCGCTCGCTCCACAGACCGCTGCGCTGCTGCGCGATCTGTTAGACGTGGTCAAAGTCGCGGTAATTTCTGGCGGCGCGTGGGAACAGTTTGAAAGACAGCTTCTTACCGAGTTGCCCCGCAACAGCCGCCTTGCGAACTTGTCACTGCTTCCAACCTGTGGAACAAAATTCCTTCAATACGACGGCAAGTGGACAGAACTCTATTCAGAGGATCTGACCTCGGCGCAAAAAACGAAGATCATCGAATCACTAAATCGATCGGTAATCGAAGCGTGCTATCAGGTCCAGAATCCCTGGGGAAAGATTATTGAAGATAGAGGAAGCCAAGTGACATTTTCCGCGCTAGGCCAGCAAGCGCCTTTGGAGGAGAAGGAAAAGTGGGATGCCGACTTTGCCAAGCGCAAAAAGATCACTGCGATTCTAAAGACTCTTATCCCGGAGTTTTCAGTTCGGATGGGCGGCGCAACCTCAATTGATGTGACCAAGCCTGGGATTGATAAAGCTTATGGCATAGGAAAGCTGCGGGATACGCTCCACCTCTCAATAAAAGAAATGATCTATATCGGAGATGCTCTGTTTCCCGGGGGGAACGATTACCCGGCGGAGCAGGCGGGCGTTGTGCCGATTCCTGTAAAAGGGCCAGACGATACCAATGTGGTGATCAAGACGATTCTTGCTTGCCTTGGCGATAAGTGAGTCCGTCAGGTTCAGGCAGTATACAAGGAGATTTGATGAGCGGATTCAAGTTGCAGCGCCTGGGAATGGTCATGGAGCCCGAAGCAGGTAATCCGCATGAGGTGGAAGGGGTATTGAATCCCGGAGCCGCACGCGGTCCCGACGGTATGCTGTATTTATTCCCGCGGCTGGTTGCGAAGGGGAATTGCTCGCGCATAGGGATTGCGCGGGTGCGGTTCAATGAAGTTGGCGATCCTGTTGGTGTGGAGAGGCTTGGCATCGCGTTGGAACCGGAAACTGAATATGAGAATCGTCCCGATGGCAGCGGTGGCTGCGAGGATCCCCGCGTTACGTTTGTTGGACCTTTGCAACGATACCTGATGACTTACACGGCGTGGTCTTCCTATGGCCCACGGATTGCCCTGGCAGTTTCAGAGGATATCTTCCATTGGAAACGCTTGTGGCTTGCCACATTTGCCTCGGCAGACGGCATCGAGTTTGATAACGTTGATGATAAAGACGCTAGCCTCTTTCCTGCCGTGATTCCCGATCCGACCGGACAACCGGAGTTAGCCTTGCTTCACCGGCCGCTTTTTCCAGGAACCCGCCCTGAGGAAACAGCCTGTGACCCGGCGACCCGTGTAGTGGACGTTGATCGCGAGAGCATCTGGATTTCTTACTGCCAAATGACGCCGAACCACAAACCGTTTCGCACTGGAAAATTCACCTTTCATCATCGCCTGGCTTTTCCTGTATCACCGTGGGAAAGGCTCAAGATCGGCGGCGGCACTCCACCTATCTTGACTCGTTTCGGCTGGATGATCGTCTACCACGGCGTCAGCGAGATTAACGCGCCTGAAACCGCCAGGCACATATTGCGTTATTCGGCAGGAGTGATGATTTTCTCCAAGGAGCATCCGCTCGTGATTAGCTACCGATCCGCTGAGCCAGTGCTGACGCCCATTCTTCCGCAGGAATGCGATGGGACCGTTGCCAATGTGGTATTCCCGACGGGTATCGACCGGCGCGACGATCTTGGAACTCCTGATCGCTTTGACGTCTACTACGGAATGGCGGACAACCGGATTGGCGTGGCGCGCCTTGACCTTCCTGATCAGATGCCGGAGGTGGCAGTTGCCGATGCACCTGAGGAAAAGGTGTAATTCACTGTTATTTAAGGCTTGAAAATTTGAAGGATACCCATTCGAATACAACGACGGAAGGAAAGAAGATGAAAAAATCAACAGAAATCACATGCGCATTTATGGATGTGGGTGATGTTATGCTCACTGACGGATGGGATCATCTGGCTCGCAAGCGGGCAGCAAAGCACTTCAAACTGGAGTGGCCTGAGATGGAAGCGCGGCACCAACTAACCTTCGAGGTCTTCGAGACGGGAAGACTGACTCTTGAAGAATATATGAACCTGGTTGTCTTCCATAAAAAGCGAAGTTTCACGCGCAATCAGTTTCGGAAGTTTATGTTTGCGCAGTCAAAGCCCTTTCCAGAGATGATCGATTTAGTCATTCAACTCAAGCAGCGTATCGGAATAAAAATTGTGATTGTAAGCAATGAATCTCGTGAACTAAATACATTTCGCAGCACCAAGTTCAATCTGGACAAACTGTCGGACTGCTTTGTATCCTCCAGCTTCGTTCATATGCGCAAACCCGACGTGGAGATTTTCAAGCTTGCTCTGGATTTGGCTCAGGTGCGACCCGAGAATTCAATCTTTATTGACAATACTCCGATGTTTATTCAGATTGCCGAGGGCTTGGGAATTCACGGCATACTTCATACAGACTGCAAATCAACACGTATCAAGCTATTTAATCTCGGATTGGTTCTTGAATAAAAAAGGCATTGGTAACTATCGCATTGTAATTTAGTCAGCCATTGCACACCCAAGCACGGATGATAAATTCTACTCAAGGTCAAGCATGAACTGGAGTGTCGCGCAGACGCCGCAGTTTAAAAAATGTGGAGGCGGGAATTGCAAACTTCTTGCAATAGACCGCCTCCGCCTCGAATGAATCCGAACTGAATTAACTATCGGTGAATAGCGCCTTGCCGGGATGACCCTTGGCCATTGGCGCTGGCGCGTTCGAGTCGCTAAAATCGGCTGTCCACTTCCAGTTCCTGATCTCCGGCATATCCTCCAGGTGCTCGCGAATGTAATCGTGATGCTCGCTCAGCTTTTTGCCGAACAATGTGACCGCATTTTCCGCCTGCACACGAAGCCGAGGAACATGCTTCAGAGCATCCAGGGCAAGTTGGTAGCGGCTCATTTCGTTCAGTACAACCATGTCGAATGGAGTGGTCGTGGTGCCTTGATCCATGTAGCCGTGCACATGGAAGCGGCCTTCATTTGAGCGACCATGAATCATGGTGTGAATAAGCCAGCGATTGTTGTGAAATGCAAAAATAACTGGCGCATTTTCGGTAAAAAGTGCATTGAAGGACATCTCGTCCATCCCATGCGGATGCTTGTCGGGATACATCAGGGTCATCAGATCTACCACATTGACCACCCGCACCTTGATTCCGGGCACGTGTTTTTGTAGTAGCCACGAGGCCGCGACGGTCTCGATGGTTGGCACGTCTCCGGCGCAGGCCAACACAACGTCCGGCTCACCGCCCTCATCGTTAGATGCAAACTTCCATGTCGAAGCGCCACGCGAGCAGTGCTCCAACGCTTCATCCATGTTGAGCCACTGAAGCTGCGGTTGCTTTCCACAGGTGACAATGTTGACGTAGTTGCGGCTGCGCAGGCAATGGTCGAAAACGCTTAGCAGACAGTTACTGTCAGGCGGATAGTACACGCGAATGGTATCGCTTCTGCGCGCCAAGGCGTTATCAACGAATCCGGTTGCCTGATGACTGAAACCGTTGTGATCGTTGCGCCAGGCATGGCTGGTAAGCAAAACATTCAACGATGCGATTGGCTTGCGCCAGGCATACTCGTGGCATTGCTCGAGCCACTTGGCATGTTGCGTGACCATGGAATCAACGACCTGAGCAAAGGCTTCATAGGAAGACCACATGCCATGACGGCCTGTTAGTAGATAGCCTTCAAGCCATCCTTCACAAAGATGTTCGCTTAGCACCTCGAGCACCCGCCCATCCGGGCCGAGTTCGTCATCGATGGAAACAAGTTCGGCCATCGAACAACGTTTGGTTGCCTCGAAAATCGAGTTCAAACGATTGGAGTTTGTTTCATCCGGACAGAACATGCGAAAGTTCGTCAGGTTCATCCGAAAAATGTCGCGAAAGAAATCTCCCAGTTTGCGCGGTGCTTCGGCAAGTACCTGTCCTGGCCCTGGAATCTCCAAAGCATAATCCGTGAAATCAGGAAGTGCAAGCGTAACCAGCGATCGTCCGCCATTTACATGAGGATTGCCGCCCATGCGGCGGTTGCCCGTGGGCGAGAGAGCCGCCAACTCGTCAATGAACCTTCCGTTCTTATCGAAAAGCTCCTCCGCCTTGTAACTCTTCATCCACGCTTCAAGGATTTTTAGATGCTCGGGATTTTCGCGAACTGTTGCCAACGGCACTTGGTGAGCACGGAAGGTGCCTTCAATCGGAATTCCATCCACTTCCTTGGGGCACGTCCATCCCTTCGGCGTGCGAAAAATAATCATGGGCCAAACTGGCTGTTTCTTAAATCCGTTCGCGCGCGCTTCACTTTGAATGGACCGAATTTCTGCATAGCAATCGTCCAGCGCCTTGGCAAGCAACTGATGGACAACCGCAGGATCGTCCCCCTCGACAAAGCAAGGCTTGTAACCACGCCCGCTATAGAGAGCCTTCAGGTCCGCGTCGCTGGTGCGTCCTTGCGCTGTCGGCCCGGAGATTTTGTACCCGTTGAGATGCAGAATCGGAAGTACCGCGCCATCTCTGGCCGGATTAAGGAAGTTGACAGACTTCCAGCTTCCTTCCAAGGGGCAAGTCTCGGACTCTCCGTCGCCGATAACACAAGCAACAATCAGGTCTGGATTATCGAATGCCGCGCCAAATGCATGCACCAAGGAGTAGCCAAGTTCACCACCTTCATGCAGAGAGTTTGGAACGTGTGGCCCGCAGTGGCTGGGAACGCCTCCTGGTGTTGAAAATTTACGAAACATAAGTCGCAGGCCATCTTCATCCTGTGTAATCTCTGGGTGAACCTCTGTGTAGGAGCCCTCCAGATAGGAACAGGCATTGAGCGATGGGCCTCCGTGTCCGGGGCCTGAGATATAAATGATGTCCGCATCGTGCTCTTTGATAAGACGGTTCAGATGAATGTAAATAAAATTTTGCCCCGGCGATGTTCCCCAATGACCAAGCAGGCGCGGCTTGATTTGTTCTGCTTTGAGCGGGGTCCGCAAAAGTGGATTTTCAAAAAGATAAATCTGGCCGATACACAGGTAATTCGCTGCGCGCCAGTAGCGATTCATCTTGTCAAGCAATTCAGGCGAAAGCGGTCCATCAGGCACGGGTGATTTTGTTTCAATTTTTCCGTCTGCTGCAACAGCGGTTGACAGGGAAACGTCAAAGATGAAGTGGGGCAAAGATGGCGTCAGCTTTGTGTTTTCACTCAAGGCCGGCGAAACATCCTGATGGTCGGCAGTTATCGCAAGTTCCTTTGTAGCCATGTCGTGATTCCTTCCTGTCTCTTCGTAATGGTTGGCGTAGTCGGTGGTGACTCGAGTCGTTGAAGCATCAGATTCTATTCGCGAATGCGTTGTCACGAAGCTGTCAGTTTGCAAATAGGTTTCGCTCGCCGTTGTATCGCTATTGGTATTTGAGGACTAACCGGCGGTAGCAGCCGTGATTTGCTCGATAATTTTTTTTGTGAATGTTATAGAAGTGGCACTGCTCATGCGTTTCGCTGCATCGAGACAACCATCTAGTTTTGTCATTACCCATGTCTCCTGCTACCACTATGCGCCGCGGCGGCAGGAGCTTCTGATCTATTTTGCTCCATTTTTCAATATTGAATGGTCAATGATCATATTTAGTCGTGCAGCACAACATTGACGAGGGAACTGTTGATAATCATCCCAGTGCTGTTGTAGTCGATATAACCGAGATCGCGGAAGCGATTAAGGAAGAAGCTGACACGGGATCTGGTGGTGCCGATCATCTCAGACAGGGTCTCCTGGCTGATTTTGGCGATGACGGGAATAGGCGCCGTCTCCTGCCCGAAGTTGGCCATCAACATAAGCAGCCGGGCAAGACGCTTCTCGCTGGAATTAAACAAATGATCGACAAGATCAGATTCCATGCGGATATTGCGAGAAAGCAGGTGCGCGAGGAATTGCTCGGCGAACTCCGGCTCGCGATGAAGCAGGCTCTGCATAACTGACTTGTCGATGCGAACAATGCTGCTGGATTCCATCGCGTGCGCAGAGGAAATGCGAGACTGCTGGCCAGCCAAGCTGGCTTCTCCGAAGAAACTGGCAGCGGGAAGATGGGCAATGACAGCCTCCTTGCCGCTCATCGAAACAACGGTTAGCTTGACCTTGCCGCTCTGGATAAAAAAGACGGCGTTCGCTGGGTCGCCTTGCGAAAAGACGGAATCACCCGCCATGTATTCGCGCCGCGACTTACCAGTAATCAACCTGTTAATCGGAATCTGAAGGTCGAATGTCAGATTTTGCCCCGACAAAGCATTTATCTGGTTCGAAATAAGTTTCGAGTGGTGCGCAACCGGAGGAAGCAGATACGAATGTTTTAGCGGAATCTTTGACGACGCACTCGCAATCGTAGCAGAATTAGTAGCCATGATCGATACCTTTCATTCTCACTGTGTCTGTGCAATGGGGTGAATTCCCGTCACCGATATGCAATCTCGATATATTCAATGTAGTGGAGCCTGGAAACAAGGAATATAGGAGAAAACTGTTCTTGTTGCAAGAAATGACACGCGAATTATGTAGGCCTTAATCTCATGAAGTATGTAGGACTATTCTTACGCGGGAACAAATATGCTTATAAGTATGGATTTTACACGCTGCCCATTAGAGCGAAACCAGAGTAATCGTGCCTTCGAAAAGTGTCTCCGAGGTGGCTTTTTCTTGAGGAAAAAGCCACTTTGCCGCATTGCCCTTGGGTACAGCTACTCTGGTTTCGCTATAGCGGAAAGAAAAATATTTTCACCGGATTGTCATCATGCGCGTGCGGGATAATTATATCTCCCTCGCGGATATCCTCAGCGTTGCAATGAGTTAGCGGCGCTCAATAACTAAATAGCGACAGAGGGCAGCGCGTGGCTTGCGGTGAATTCAAGTATCTTTTTGATAGCCGGAACCAGTTCTTCAGAAGCACTGTTCTTGTTGACATATTCGGCCGCGCCGGCACGCAAACAGCGCAACGCATACTGGCTTTCGGCCTGGACACTCACCATGATTATGGGGATCAGGGGATAGGTCAGCTTGACATCCTTCAGCACTTCAAACCCGCTGCGTTTCGGCATGTTGATGTCGAGCAGAAGCACGTCAGGTTGAGACTCGATCAATTTAGAAAAAACCTCATCCCCGTCCGAGGCCTCGGAGAAGCGCGCATCGGGGAAGGAATCGACCAAAAGTTCTCTCAATCCGCGCCGGACATTCACGTGATCATCCGCAATCAGAATATTCATCATTGTGCCCGCTTACTGGCCGCAAGATCCGACCTGAAACTACTATAGGCAAGAAAATAGTTACTGGCTATCAGCATAAACCGTGTTTTTCGCGGGAGTTGTTCCGAAAAGCGTGTAGGGTTTATCCTACGCGGCCTGGCGTCCTAATCAATCAGGTTGTGTGTCATGGCGTAGCGTGTGAGTTCTGCGTTGCTTTTCATTTGCATTTTCTCCATGATACGGGAGCGGTAGCTGCTGATGGTTTTAACGCTGACGTGCAGCCTTTCGCCAATATCGGTCAAGGAAACACCTTCGGCAATCATTCTCATCACTTCATGCTCTCGGTCCGAAAGCAACTCGTGAAATGGTTTGTCTGTTGGTTCATCCAAATTAGCAATCAATTTATCCGCGAGGGCAGGACTGATGTAGCGGCCGCCACTCATGATCTTTTTTGTCGCGATCGCCAATACTTCCGGAGCGCTGTCTTTATTGATATAGGCGGCCGCGCCCGCTCGCAAGCAACGCACCGCATACTGATCCTCTGGATGGCAGCTCAGGATGATCACAGGCAAGCGCGGGTAGCTGCGCTTGACATCTCTGAGAACGTCCATCCCACTGCGGCCAGGCATGCTGATGTCCAACACCAACAGAGAGGCTGAAGACTTTCCCAGTTGACTCAGCACTTCATCCCCGTTGCCGGCTTCAGAAAACTCCGCTCCCGGAAGAGTATCCGACAGAATCTCTTTCAACCCACGGCGCACCACGGCATGGTCATCAGCGATCAGGATGTGCATGACTCACCCCTCTCGGCGCGTGGAATATCCACTGGGACACGGACAGTGACGATGGTTCCATTGCCGATGGAACTGGAGATGTGCATATCGCCGCCACAGAACTGAGCTCGTTCTTTCATGCCAAGAAGCCCCAAGGATCCAAGCGCGTTTGGCAAGCCAGATTCATGAAAGCCAATTCCATTGTCCTTCACAACCAACAGAATGTTTTCTTCCTCCTGGCAGAGGGTAATGCTTACCATTTTCGCTTGTGCGTGCCGAACCACGTTGGTCATACACTCTTGAAAGATGCGGAAGGTGGCGGTGGCCCGGTCACCATCCAAGTGTAAATCAACGGGAGGCACCGAGACCTCGCAGAGGATTCCATTACGAGAAGCAAATTCGCTGGCCTGCCACTCGATCGCGGCCGCAAGACCGAGGTCATCGAGCACTCCAGGACGCAGTCCGCTGCAGATGGTGCGCACCGCTTTCACTCCATTATTGATCAGCTGAATGGATTCGGCCAGCCGGTCTAGCACCATGCTTTCCGTCTCTGGCAGATGGCGGGTCATCCAAGTCATATCCATCTTGATCGCGGTCAGAATCTGCCCAATCTGATCGTGCAGGTCACGGGCAACCTGTTTGCGATCCTCTTCGCGCACACATTGCAGGCGTTCGGCAAGCGCGCGAAGCTGCTCTTTTTGCAAAACGAGCGCCTCTTCTCCCAGCTTGCGTTCCGTAATGTCGCTGTTGATGACGAGCACACGCGGCGCCTGATCGCGCTTGGCCCACTGCAAAGCCCAGCGGCTGGACATCACAATTCGCCGGCCATCCTGAGCATGGGTGATTGTATCTCCCTCCCAGTGTCCGGCGCGCATCAACTCCGCGCGTATCTCATCCAGCGGCAGCGAAAACTCGGTGCGAAGCAGGTCGTGCGAAACCTTTCCGGCGGCCTGGCTTTTTGAGTAGCCCAACATCGCCTCAGCCCCGCGGCTCCAAAACAGAACTGTTCCCTTCATATCGATGACAAAGACGGCATCTTGGGTGAGTTCAAGCAATGCCGCCTGCTCAGCTGTTTCTATCTGCTCCTGGCGCCTGCTCGCAACGTCGCGAAAAATCAACACTACGCCAATGACCTCTCCCCTGCCGGCCAAAATTGGAGCGGCGCTGTGCTCGACCGCAATTTCGCGGCCATCCCGCGTGACCAGATCCACGTGATTCGCTAATGAAAGGATCTGTCTCTCTTTGAGCACGCGCAGCACTTCGTTGTCCGCGGTCATGCCAGACTTTTCATTGATGAGCTGAAGAACTGTACCGATCGGTTGGTTGAGAGCCTCCTCGGGTTTCCATCCGGTGAGAGCGGCCGCGACCGAATTGAGAAAGGTGATTCGAGCCTCGCTGTCGGTCGCAATCACCGCTTCGCCAATGCTGCCCAGGGTCGCGGTCCACCGCTCCTCGCTTTGCAGCAACTTGGTGCCAAGTTTTTCAACGTGATAGTGAGTAAAAAAAGCGAGGAAGACGCCGCATCCCAGGCCCAGGCCGAGACAACTTACCATCATCAGGCGCCATCGCAGATGGGCGGCTTCAATGCGTTCGGTGCGGAATCCTTCTTCCACACTCTGAAACTCTGCGATTTGCTCTCGCAGAGAATCCATTTTATGCTTTCTTAACTGGTTCTGAATCAGGGTGGGGTCGGCTTTTCCCGCGCGGCGCAGAGCAATAACCCTGCTGTCGTATGCCTCAGACTCCTGATAATCGGTATACACCTGCCTCAACCGTTGCTGCTGCGAAAAACTGTCATCCACCGACTGGTATAAGGCCTGATATTCGGACTGAAATAGCTTTGTGCCTTCGGTGTAGGGACGAAGGAAGGTCTCATCGCCGGTTGCAATGTACCCGCGTTTTCCAGATTCCATGTCAACCAATAGCTTGAGAAGATGCCCGGATTGGTCGAGAACTTGATCCGTGTGGTCAACCCACCGCATCGATTGATTCAGGTCGAAGGTCTCCCACAAGAGCAATACAACAAGGGCTGTTGTCACCACGATGGGAACCGCGATCACTCTACGCAGCAGCGATTTGAAATTCGCATATTCCAATGGAGTTAGACACTCCCTTTCAAAAGGTAAACGGACCAATTGCATACATCGGCTTACCGCGCTTGTGAGGCCGTGAATAGCATGCCTCAATTAACAGATTCAACTTGCTTCGAATGCGTCAGCGGAATGCCTGCGATTACAGGCCTTACAGCGTTATCAGCGGGAAAATCGTCGTGAAGAATCACATTGAGTAGAGCCTTGTGCACACGAATGCGGTCATCGTAATCAATGAGTCCGAGGTCGCGAAAACGGTTCATAAAGAAGCTGATCCTGTCTGTTGTGGCGCCGATGGCCTTAGCCAGAGCTTTCTCCGAGATCTCGGGAATCAACGCCTCCGATTCGCCAGTCTCGCCAAACTCCGCCATCACCAGCAGCGTCCTCGCCAAACGCTTTTCGCTGGAGTTGAAGAGTTGGTCGACTAAATCGGACTGAATGCGCATGCCGCGAGCAAGAAGAAGCTGAATGAATACAGTGGTAAGGGGATGCTCCTCGTGCATCACGCGGAGCATCTCGTTCCGCTCTATTTTGAGAGCAGTGCATGCGGTGGTGGCCGTAGCCGTGGCCAGGTGCAGGGCGCCGATGCTTGCCAACGACTCTTCGCCCACAAACTCCCCCGCGGCCAGAAGCGTGATTGTGGCTTCCTTGCCGTTGGCGGCAACAGCGGTCAACTTTGCGGTTCCACTTTGAAGGTAAAAAACGGCATTCGCGCTTTCGCCTTGCGAAAAAAATATCTGCGCTTCAGTCAATTTAACAATTTCGCGTCCGAGCCCGGAACTGGTTAAAAACGCCGCAGAATCAAACGCGGGCCGCGTGAAATTATCCATCGATGTCCTTTTCTCGATAAACCCTGCAATCAGAAGGTTGCAGGGCGCGTGATCGCGCCTGAAGGCTACGGTTGCGGAGCTGGCTCTGTCTGGAGAAACTCCTTGCCGGGAATTAATGCCGCGGTTTGTTCAGCGCTGATCGCCAAAATGAAAAGTCTCAGAAATTAGTTGCGCCTTCCTGCAGGTCAATCACAACGGTATCCCATCAGTGCGCCAAAAGGATAGATCAATATAGCTCACTTGATTGCCTGCTGGATATAAACCACAAATCTGGTTCGTTCTTCTCACGTTGTTAAATAATTTAAGCGGGGTTCAAGGGGGCAGGCTCTCATCTGCATGAAAACAGGGCACAGTGTGGTATTTAGCTTGTAATTTGCCTTCAAGCCCAGAAATGGCTTTCAACCAAATAACTTCCGTCAATGCTTCTCGATTATCACAATCTGTGCAATATAGAACAGACGAGGGCCTTTTCAAAGAGTGACAATGAACGGTACGTGGTGTGGCGCGTGAAATCTGGCCGATACTGAACGTCCGCATGGATGCAAGTGAAAGTGAGCAAGCTTGCGGACTTCGGATTCTCATGGTTTCGGTGCATTTCCCTCTGGCGCTTTACGATCATGGCTTTTGGTCCACTCGCACGATGGCTGGCGCCTTCACGTTCAAAGTGTATACCGCGAAATGGAAATCGAGCGCCGGAAGCGCTCGAATCGCGACGAGGACAATATGCTGATAACAGACAAAAGCAGTACTACATTCGACGCCGCCGCCTTTCTTGCCAACGCAGGTCTTGGTCGGCAGGTTGTTGAGCTTAAGCCCAAAGAGACTTTTTTCTGCCAAGGCGACCAAGCTGATGCGGTCTTCTATTTGCAAAAGGGAAGGGCCAAACTTACGGTCGTATCGCAGGGCGGCAAAGAGGCGACGATCACGCTTCTGTCGACCGGAGAATTTGTCGGGGAAGAGTCGCTCGCCGCAATCATGGGATTTCGGCTGGCGACGGCCACCGCCATCAATGTTTGCACAGCGCTCAGAATTGGCAGAAAAGAAATGATTCGCGTGATGCACGATGAACCGGCATTCGCGGACATATTTCTGAAATTCCTTCTCGCCCGCAGCATGCGCACACAGGCCGACCTTGTCGACCAGCTCTTCAACTCCAGCGAAAAGCGATTGGCGAGGATTCTTCTTATTATGGCAGAATATGGCAAGCCAGGCGAACCGGAAAAGATCATACCGCCTATCACTCAGGAGACCCTGGCAGAGATGATCGGAACCACACGGTCTCGCGTCAGCTATTTTATGAACCGCTTTCGTAAGCTCGGATTCATCGAATACAACGGCCGTATCCGTGTAAATAAGTCGCTTCTCAATGTAGTGCTTCTTGATCAACTTCCCGAGCACAACTCCGAAAAACCCAGTCTTGCTGCGATTGCATGAATGAAATGCACCTGAATATAAGAAGATGCTGGGCGTCTGCGGAGTTGCAAACCTCTAAAACAAATTGCAATGTTTGTCATTCGTATTGATGGCGAGTTGCAAAACAGGCGAGGCCTCTAAGCCCCACCTGTTTTCTTTTCTGAGCACTGAGTACGGTAGTGAATGCGTTATCTATGTCCCCCACCACCCGCATGTCCGCCGCCGCCCGCATGCCCACCACCACCACCTCCGCGCGATCCTCCGCCGCTGCTGGCGCGGCTACTACCGGTGCTATGCGAAGAAGCCGCGCGGGGTGCGCTGGTATGTGAGGCCGCGGCGTGAGTTGCGCTGCCGCGAGCCGCGGTAGCACGGGTTGTTGAGCCTGCGGCAGTTGAGTGGGTTGTGCTGGAGCGAGTTGTTCCGGCATGGTTGGCCGTTGCGCCGCTGCGTACTGCGGAATTTCCGCTGCGCTCTGTTCCTCCGCCGCGCCCTGCTCCGCCGCCGCGCGCATAACTGCTGCGATTGGCCAAGGCGCCGCCGCCGCCACGATAACTTCCGCCGCCGCCGTCGCTAAAGCGGTGACTACCCCAGCCGTGGCCATAGCCCCAGCCAGCCCAGGGGCCCATGCCCAGAAAAACGCCGCTGTAAAAGTATCCCGGCCCGTAAAATCCATAAGGAGCGCAGGCGTAAGGTGCATAGTCGTAATATCCGTATGAGCAAACGGGAGGGACGCCGATGTCAATGACAATTTGCGCGTGAGCTGCTGGCGCAATGGCCAGCCCCGCGAGCAAAACGGCGGTAACAAATAGGTTTTTCAGCTTTCGCATATGTGACCCCTTTCAGGTGTCAGTGGTGCCTAGTGTTGAGTAGGCGCTCTGCTGTCGTGTAAATCGATCCGGGTCGCGCAGTCACCGTAAAGTATTCGACCCGCCTGCTTATGGAAACAACCTTGCTTGGACCGACATCCAACTTTCAATCCACTTCTAACTCTAGCCACTGGCAAGCGCCTGAGTCTGAGCAAAACGGAGCAATTGAAAACTGTAACTTGCAAATCACCGCGGCAGGTCAATATTGGTCATCTATTGATTGATTAGCGGAGAATACTGACCTTCAGTACACGTCACGGAGTAGATGGCTGCCGGAGTTTCCGGCGTGCGAACTTTAGTGAACCCGACAGCATAGAGAGTCCGCATTGCAACCGCCGTGGGGGTGAGTCGGAGAATGGTTTGGAGAAACTATGACACTGCTCAAAGGCATAGGAACAGGACTTTGCCTAACCGTGCTCTGTGTACTCGCCGCGCCGAAAGCTAAGGCCGACGATTGGAACAGAAAGACAGTCATTACCTTCAGTGGTCCAGTCGAAGTTCCGGGAGTTGGCGCCCAGATCTTGCCGGCGGGCACCTATGTGTTCAAAATTCTGAACTCGGATTCGGACCGTCATATTGTTCAAATCTTCAATCAGGATGAAACCCATGTGTTCACAACCATTCTCGCGATTCCCAATTTTCGCTTGAAGGCGACGGACAAAACGACAATCACCTTTCGGGAGCGGCCTGCTGGCGAGCCCGAGGCTCTAAGGGCGTGGTTCTATCCGGGCCGCGAATGGGGCGAGGAATTTGTCTACGAAAGGCCCAAGGCCATCCAACTGGCCAAGGAAACGAACGAGTACGTGCTTTCGACGCCTGCCATCTTGTCTGCTGCTCCAGTAGAGGTTCTGAAGACGGCGCCTGTTGAAGCTGTTAATCCGAATGGCGACACGGTTGACACCGCCCAAGTCGTGGAAGCGCCTCCCGCTGTGACCGCGCCAGTTGAGGTTGCATCATTGCCGAAGACCGCCAGTGATCTTGGCGCAATCGCTCTGGCCGGCATAACGCTGCTAGGCGCTGGACTTCTGCTTTCCGGGTTTGCCAAAAAGTCCATGTAACTCAGGCATTCCATCGCGCGCGCACCCGGTCATTCAAAATGGCCGGGAAAGGCCAATAAATGAGGCGATGCGGCAGAGTGTCGCCTCGATTTATTGCGCGGGAACAATCTCCTTTTGTTGTTGGAAAATCAGATATTAGCAAGGATTAAAAAGATGACGAAAAGGATAACGTCAGAGACATATTACGATCCAGGCCTTGCCACGCCTGCATATGTACGTATCGGGGCTGTCAATCGCATTGGGATTGCATGCAAGTATCCACTCCTGTGCCTGCTTACTTTTGTGGCATTTATGTCTTTGTCTGGTGCGGTCTCATCTCAGGAATCCTCTTTCTCACAAAATGAATCGAGCGACAATATACTTCGAGTCAATGCGAACCTGGTGATTTTGAACGCAACCGTGGTTGACCGCCACAATGCTTTGGTGTCCGGACTTGATAAAGGCAATTTTCAGGTTTATGAGAATCACATTCTTCAGCCGATCAAGCACTTTAGCCACGAGGATATTCCTGTCACGGTTGGCTTGGTGATTGACAACAGCGGAAGCATGAAGTCAAAACACAAGGATGTGATCGCAGCAGGTTTGTCCTTTGCAAATTCAAGCAATCCGCTAGACCAGATATTTGTAGTGAACTTCAACGAACATGTGACATGGGGCTTGCCTGCGGATACTCCTTTTACCGATCAGCGCGATCAATTACGCCGTGCTCTTTCCACAATTAATACAACAGGAGAGACCGCGCTGTATGATGCAATTGCGGCGGCCCTCGGTCATCTCAAGCTAGGCAATTGCGACAAAAAGGTTCTTATCGTTGTCAGCGATGGCGGCGATAATGCGAGCAAGCATAGCCTTGCGCAAGTTACCGAAATGGCAAAATCCTCCGATGCAATCATCTATGCGATTGGGGTTTTCGATGAGCAGGACAAGGACCAGAACCCAGGCGTTCTAAAGCGATTTGCAAAAGAGACTGGTGGCGAAGCGTATTTTCCGCAATCCTCAACAGAACTCGCATCCATCTGCGAAACAATCGCCCGAGATATACGTAATCAGTACACGCTATCCTATGTTCCAGCGATCTCAAGGTTGGATGGCGGCTATCGGAATGTCGAAGTGAAGGCAAGCTCTCCTAAACATGGGCGTTTATCGGTTCGCACACGAACGGGATATCTCGTGCCACTGGCGCTTCCATCACAGGCTCTACAAACGGTGGGCCATGACTCTCGTAACTGAGCGAAATATGTTCACCAAACGAGGCCAGCGGTTCATTCGCTGGACGAGACGAATTCTTATGCTCACTGGAATGCTTGCGCTTGCCTTTGTCGCGGCCACATTGTTCAATGCGAGGTTATTTCAAAACGCTGCTAATAAAACATTGGAAGCGCAAATACATGCCGCAGAGCAGCACAAATCTGTGCGGACCAACAATGCTGTCAAGGAAGGGGATGTTCTTGGCCGGATTAAAATTCCGAAGATTGCACTATCGGTAGCAGTTTTGCAAGGAACCACAAATAAAACACTCCGCCTTGGTGCAGGTCATATTGAAGGAACGGCGCTTCCTGGCGAGTCGGGAAACATTGGAATCGCTGGCCACCGTGATACATTCTTTCGTGGCCTGAAGAACCTCCATAAAGGTGACAAGATTCTGTTTGAGACTGTATCTGGGACCGACATATACGAGGTAGATTGGATACAAATCACTGCCCCAAGCGATGGCGGAATTGTAAGCCCTACAACGGAGTCATCTTTGACCCTTGTAACCTGCTATCCATTTCGCTATATTGGCGCAGCTCCAGAACGGTACATTGTACATGCACATAGACAATAGCGGTCCATTGCCGATTCACTTTCAATTTCCTCATTCACGTGAATATTCAGAAATCTGGTATAAGCCGGAGCGCGATGGCTTGTGCAAATATGACCATTCTTGTGGAAGCAAGTTCTGCCACTATCAATTTGTATGCAGCTCAACGCCAGCGCCTGTTGCCGTTGCAATCTAAGCATCTGAGATAGGCGATGCTGATCGGAGTGAACCCATGACGATGTCAATGCGAGCGAAAATGGTAAGTCCGTTAAAAGGCTACCGCGAAGTATCGGCAGCATCGCGATATTTCAAATCAAACAAAAAGTCCTTTGATTGCAAGATAGGTCAAGCAATTCTCGCGCTGATTTGCGTGGCGTTCCTGGCGGGTCAATCCGTGCCCGCTAAGTCGCAGTCACCAGCGCTTCCGGTTGATTCCTCGAGCACAGTAAACAGCACGGCATCGGTGCAACTGTATGGACCATACCTGCGCCCGACGCAGAAAACGATGGGCATCAACTACGTATTCGATGCGTTTGGCCCATACCCAATTGTCGGCGCCGCGTTTGGCGCTGGCATTAATCAGGCGAATAATACTCCGCCGGAATGGAATCAGGGCGCTGAGGGTTACGCCAAGCGATTCGGGTCCGACTACGGCATTGCAATGGTGGCCACAACGGCCCGTTACGGGTTGTCAGAGCTCCTCAAGGAAGATGCAATGTACTACCGGTGCAATTGCAGAGGTGTACTTCCTCGTGTGCGCCACGCTTTGATTTCCACTTTGACGGCGCGTCGCGGCGAAGACGGACATCGTGTATTTTCTATCCCCGCACTTATCGGGCCGTATGCGGGATCAATGACCGCTACCTACGGCTGGTATCCTGCCCGCTATAGCGCCAAGGATGCATTTAGAACCGGCAACTACAGCTTGCTTGCAATTGCAGGTGGAAATGTATCGTTAGAGTTCTTTTATAGCGGACCTCACTCTCTGCTTTCGCGCCTGCATCTGAATAATGCGCACGGTTCGCCCATTGAAGGACCAAACAAGTGAGCGACCGAACAATCATTGCGGTTGGTAATACAAAGCTCCATCTCAATGAGCTTTCTAACGATTATCTGTATTCAATTGCGGGTGCGGTCTCGAAGCAGATCAGTGCGTTCTTTGAGTGGTTTGGAAGTTTGGGAATATTTAGCTGGAAAGTTCTTCGCGCCGGCCTAACGCCGCCCTATGAATGGCAAGAACTGGTCAGGCAACTCGACGAGGTCGGATCAAAATCATTTCCTTTGGTCGCGTTGGCCGGGGCCGCGATCGGAGTTGTAATATCCCTGGAAGCCCGCTACAGCCTGAGCAGGTTCGGCGCAAAATCAATGTTTCCAGCAACCTTGGTGTATTCCGTAATTCAGGTTATGGGCCCTATCATGACAGGCTTGATTGTAAGTGGCCGAGTAGGCGCGGGCATTGGCGCTGAACTGGCATCGATGAAAGTAAGTGAGCAGATCGATGCAATCGAAGCATCGGCAGTCAATCCCTACAGGCTGCTAGCGGCAACTCGAATCATGGCCTGCATCATGATGCTGCCTCTGCTGACTCTTGCCGCCGACGCAAGTGGCTTGTTGGCAGGCTGGTTCGCTCAAACTCTTGTTGAACCGCTATCTTTTCGCCAGTTTATTGATAGTGGCTTTCATGGCGCAACGTTTAATGCATTCCTTCCTCCCACTTTCAAAACGACCGTTTACGGACTGATCATAGGGACGATCGCATGTTTTCAAGGAATGCGCACACGTGGAGGAGCTGAGGGTGTAGGTCGCGCCGCAACCAACTCTGTCGTGCTGGCTTCGCTGTTTGTGATTCTAGCCGATGTCGTCTTGGTGAAATTCATTCTTGTTGTCTTTCCATAAGCCGAATCCAAAATCAGATTGCATGCGAGAGATATATGGCAACAGCCAGTGATATTGCGATGATGCAAAAACTTCCTCATGACGAGAGTAGTATTCCTGCTGTTGCTGTCAAACAGTTGCGCAAGAAATTTGAAAGCCACTGTGTGCTCAATGGAATTACGTTGAGTGTAAATCGTGGAGAAACTCTGGCAGTGCTCGGGCGCAGCGGGACAGGAAAAAGCGTCCTGCTGAGAATCATCATTGGCCTAGAATCACCGGACTCCGGGGAAGTTTGCATTTATGGCCAGAATATCGTTGGGTTGGCTCTTGATCGAATGGGAGCAATCCGGATCAAGATGGGGTTTCTTTTTCAACAGTCGGCTCTCTACGATTCGCTTACCGTTGCGGGCAATGTGGCTTTTCCACTCGAACACCACCGAAGAGATATGGCCAAGTCGGAACGCAGCGACCGAGTTAAGCAACTGTTAGTAGAGGTAGGTATGGGGGGAAACCTTGACAAGATGCCATCTGATATTTCAGGTGGAATGCAAAAACGCGTAGGACTGGCCCGCGCACTTGCGCTCGAACCTGAAATACTGCTTCTCGATGAGCCCACTTCTGGTCTTGATCCGATCAGTGCAGGCGAGATCAACGAATTGATTCTTAAACTCCAGCAAGAACGAAAAATGGCCTCCATTGTTGTGACTCACGATTTGCATGGCGCCAGAACGATTGCAAACCATTTAGCGCTGCTCGACCAAGGTGAAGTTGTAATCGAGGGCAAGTACGAGGATCTTCAGAAGAGTGAGATCGGCTTTGTGCGGGAATTCCTGAATCTGTCGTAGGAGGAAGTATGTCGAGAGTGGCGAGATTGGGCGCATTCATCGTTGTTACATTGGCGATATTGGCGACTGGAATATTTGTGATTGGCGGTAAAGAATATCTCTTTCGTTCCACATACCAACTAAAGGCGCGGTTCGATAACGCCGCAGGATTGGCGATTGGCGCGGATGTGCAGGTCGGCGGTGTGCACAGCGGAACCGTGCGTAGCATCGAGTTACCGCACAAGCCCGGCGAACAAGTTACAGTGGTCATGGATCTTGATAAATCAACGCACGAGATTATCAAGCGCGACTCGGTAGCATCAATTGAAACCGCGGGAGTTCTGGGCAATCAGTTCGTAGCGATCTCGTTTGGATCTGCCGGACAGGCAGAGGTCGAGAATAACGAAACAATCCAGAGTGTGCCCCCGTTGCAAATGTCGGATCTATTTAAAAAGGCGAGCGGGATACTGGACAGCAGCCAATTGGCTATCAACAACGCGACCTTGGCCACCGCGCATCTGAATTCTGTGAGCGCCAAAATCGATTCAGGCGAAGGAACCGTGGGCGCGCTGGTGAATGACAAGCAGTTATACAGCAATCTGGAGCAAACAACCACCACCTTGCATTCAACAATGCTTCAGGCGCAAACAGGAGTAACAGACTTTCAAGAGAACATGGAAGCGCTAAAACATAACTTTCTATTGAGAGGATATTTCAAGAAGCGCGGGTACGAGGATTCTGGCGATCTAGCTGCAAATGCAATTGAATCACTTCCGAAAAGCGAGCCCTTTAAGACGTATTCATTCAGCGTCAGACAACTTTTTGCCGGTCGCGATTCAGCTAAACTAAAAGACCAGAACTCTTTTAACACAGCCGGTGAGTTTCTGGCGCAGAACAAATTCGGGATCGCGGTAATTGTAGTTTCATCAGGGTCGAAAGGCGATACCAAAGAGGATCTAGTGCTTGCAGAGGCCAGAGCCATGGTGATCCGCGCTTACTTGGTTGAAAACTATGGATTTGACGATAACCAGCTTAAAACTCTCGGCTTGGGCAAGCAAAACGGACCAAATATAAAATCAGCCGAGGACTCAGACTGGGGATCGATCCAGATTCTGATCTTCCCTGTCGGAACTGCGATGCCGGCTACCAAACTTAGACCAGTTGCGAATTCGGAAACTCGAGAGAATGGCCTACAGCAGAAAGCCGAAAAATAGCTCAATGTATGTCATGTGCAGTGTAGCTCATCATTTTTCATGCCAATATGAAAAACTCCAGAGGAATGATGGAGAACTGATATGCCTCTCGTCACAGTCGTAATCGTTCTCGTGGTAGTTGGTCTCTTGTTGTATCTGGTAAACAGATACGTGCCCATGCAGAGCCAGGTAAAAAGCATCCTGAATGGCGTTGTTGTTATCGCCGTGATTCTATGGGTTCTGAAGATTGTCGGCATATTCGATAATCTGGCCCAGTTCCGCGTCGGCCAGGATACGCCACTCGCAACCGTTGTCATCACACTTGGCGTCGCTGGCTTGTTGCTATGGCTTGTAAATCGGTACATTCCCATGCAAGGTCAAATCAGGGGAATTCTGAATGCCGTAGTGATCATCGCCATTGTCCTTTGGATTTTAAGGATATTCGGCCTATTTGGGTACATTTTGCAATTCCGGGTTGGGCATTAAGTGATCAAGCGGCATAGTCATTGAGATCCTAATCCAACAGCACAACGCAAGTTCAACGCAATACGGCATTGTTTCGCCGGTAGGAGGAATCTTGAAGCATATGCTTTTGTTCGCAATGGGAAGTGTTCTCGGCTTGAGCGCATTTGCTCAAGCCAATCCGCAAGCAACTGCGATTATTGACTCCACGGGGTCTGCGTCGTCCTATCGTGTAGTTGTGATCAGCCGCTCGGTGCAAGCGGTTAACTATCAGCATCAGACCGGCGCATCCTTAGTGGATTTCGCGGGCACTCCATTGCTTCCCGCTGCAAACGGGAAGGCAAAAGTGCGCAGCAAGCGCGGCACATTGGAGGTTGAGGCAGAGTTTGGCAACCTGCAGTCTCCCACGACTTTTGGCAGTGAGTACCTCACGTATGTTCTGTGGGCGATTTCACCCGAGGGACGGGCGGTAAATCTGGGAGAAGTGCTGGTTGGCGACAACAATCGCAGCAAACTTACTGCCACCACGGAGTTGCAATCCTTTGCTCTGATCGTCACTGCGGAGCCGTACTATGCCGTGCGGCAGCCTAGCAACGTCGTGGTTCTAGAAAATGTGGTTCGCGACGATACCAAGGGCACCTCCGAGGCTATCAACGCAAAATATGAGTTAATGGAGCGCGGCGGCTACCTTCCTACGGGCTACAAGTTTGACCCGGTAGTTCTGAGCGCGAGTCTTCCCCTGGAATTCTACGAAGCCAGGAACGCGCTTCGCATCGCTGAATCCGAGGGTGCGGCGCAATATGCCGCGGCTAGCTACCAACATGCCGTACAATTGATGAACAGCGCCGATGCCGATGCCACAAGCAGGCATATCGACCGCAAGCCTTTGATCGCGGTTTCTCGTGAAACAGTGCAGACAGCCGAGGATGCACGCGAGATCGCGGTCAAGAAAATCGACGAAGCGCGCCTTGCATCCGACCGCCAGGCTTCATCCGATGCTCAGGCAAGGTCACAGGCGCAAGCCGACGATGCGACGCGCCTCAAGAACAGCGCGCAAGCCGAAACAGCAAGCGCGCAAGCCGCAACCGTAACTGCTGAGGCCAATGCGGCAAATGCCCAGGCAGATGCCGCGCAAGCTCGCGCTGCCGCTCAGGTCGCCCAACAAGGTGAGCACCAGGCGGATTCTGATAAGGCAGCGTTGCGTGTGCAACTGTCAGAACAGTTAAACAGCATTCTTGCGACTCGCGACAGTGCCCGTGGATTGATTGTGAGCATGTCCGATGTGCTGTTTGATACGGGCCAATATTCTTTAAAGCCGGGTGCGCGAGAGAAGTTGGCTAAGGTTGCCGGAATTCTTATTGCCTACCCTGGCCTGAAGATTGAAGTCGGCGGTTACACCGATAATGTTGGCGCCGACGCGATGAACCAGACCCTCTCGGAGAATCGCGCAAGCAGTGTCCGCACCTATCTTGTCGAGCAAGGTGTGACTACGAACTCTGTAAGCGCCAAGGGTTATGGCAACACCTCGCCGGTGGCTTCCAATGACAACGCGGCAGGCAGGCAAGACAATCGGCGCGTTGAGCTGGTCGTCTCTGGTGATGCAATCGGCAGCCCTGCCAATGTGACGACGGGAAGCCTGTTCTAAACACGCTGGATATCCGCTGCGGTCTTGTTTCAAGGCCGCGGCGGAAACTGTAAACTTCAGCACTGCGAATTGCGAAAGGAATGGCAAATGCTCGGAACGATATTGATTGTGATCTTGATTTTGGCGCTGCTGGGGGCTTGGCCAAGCTGGCCCCATAGCAGAAATTGGGGATACTACCCGAGCGGAGGAGTTGGACTGGTTCTTCTGATTGTCGTGATTCTTCTGCTTCTCGGCCGGATATGAACTCGAAAAGAGGACAGGATGCCACTTTCCAAAAAAATGCAATACAATCATGCGGCTATAGGATCCACTCCTGAAGTCACTTCGCTTCTTGCCTTGAAAGCGAGCCGACTACCTTTGCCGACCCGCATTGCGTTTATAGGTAACTACCTCCCGCGCGAATGTGGCATCGCTACGTTTACTACGGATCTGTGCACCGCGCTGGGAACTGAATATGGCGATGATCGATTGTTTGCGATTCCCGTCAATGATCCAGATTCCAACTATGAATATCCAAAGCAGGTGCGTCTGGAAATAACGCAGGAAGATGTTGTCTCTTATGAACGTGCCGCCGATTTTCTCAATTTTAACGGCAACGATCTTGTCTGCTTGCAACACGAATATGGAATCTATGGCGGAGGCGCGGGCAGCCACATCTTAACGCTGCTGCGCAAGTTGAAGATGCCGCTGGTCACAACCCTGCATACGGTCTTGCGTGATCCAGATCTGAATCAGAGGAATGTGCTTGAAGAAATTGCGCAGCTTTCAGATCGCATGGTGGTCATGAGCAATCTGGCAGCGGAGATTCTGCGCAATGTATACGCAGTTCCATGTGGAAAGATAGATGTGATTCCGCACGGCGTTCCAGATTATTCCTTTATGGATCCAAATTTCTTCAAGGACAAGTTCGGCACGGAAGGCAAGTCCGTTCTGCTTACGTTTGGGCTGCTCTCTCCGAACAAGGGAATCGAGAACGTGATTCAGGCATTGCCAGCGATACTCGCGCGGCAGCCAAACGTGGTGTATATAGTTACCGGTGTAACTCATCCGCATATTCGCCGGCATGAGGGCGAGCGCTATCGTGAAAGTTTGCAAGCGCTGGCCGATCAGCTTGGCGTATCAGACCACCTGATTCTCAACAATCGCTTTGTTAGCTCGGAAGAACTTGTTGAGCACATCGGGGCGGCGGATATTTACATAACGCCTTATAAATATGAGGCGCAAGCGGTTTCTGGAACGCTCGCGATTGCGCTGGGAGCAGGCAAGGCGATTATCTCAACGCCTTACTGGCACGCCAAGGAGTTGCTCGCGGATGATCGTGGAGTGATCGTTCCCTTTCAAGATCCAGGCGCGATAGCTGATGCAGTCCTCGATTTGCTCGAAAACGACGCGAAGCGCCATGCAATGCGCAAGCGCGCCTATCTTTTCTCTCGCGGCACCACGTGGGAGAAAACAGCGCGGGCCTATATGTCAAGTTTTCAGCGGGCACGCTTTGAGCGCTCGTTGCATCCAAGAGGCGCGCGGATGGGCGATCCAGCTATGAATCCGATCGATCAATTGCCGGCACTGAATACCCGCCATTTGCTGAACATGACCGACGACACGGGCATACTGCAGCACGCCATCTTCACCGTGCCCAACACGCGTGAGGGTTATACAACCGACGACAACGCGCGGGCGCTGATTGTCTCTGTTTTTCTGGATGAAAATCCAGAGTACAGTGACCGGCCTGAGTCCCCAAACCTATCGCAACGGTATCTCTCGTTTCTATGGCTGGCCTTTCACGCTGATTCCGGAAGGTTCAGGAATTTTCTTGGTTACGACCGCAGGTGGCTGGAGAGTTTTGGATCAGACGATAGTCATGGGCGCGCGTTGTGGTCGCTTGGCAAGGTGCTTGGAGTCTCGCGGAATGCTGGGTTAAGAGGCGCAGCGGGAAGACTTTTTGAGGCCGCTGTTCCTGCAACACTCAAATTCACAAGTCCACGCGCCTGGGCGTTTTCGATTCTTGGCATGCAAGCCTATCTGGACTGGTTTCCAGGAGACAGAGCCATTCAGGGCGCGCGCAATGAGCTTGCGAATCGGCTTCTTGACATCTATGAGCGCAGCCATTCCGAAACCTGGAAATGGTTTGAAAAAAGTCTTTCCTACTCCAATGCAAGGCTTTCGCAAGCGCTGATTCTGGCTGGCTGGCGAAGCGACAACCAGAGGATGATCGAAGCAGGAATGGACTCCCTGAAGTGGCTTGTTGCCGAGCAGCACCGCGGTGATAAAAATGTGTTTGTTCCGATCGGATCAAACGGATTTTTTATTGAAGGCAGTGAGAAGGCACGCTTCGATCAGCAGCCAGTTGAGGCTTGCGCAACTGTCTCAACCTGCCTGGAGGTCTACAAGCTAACGGAAGAGAGCCAGTGGCTTGAGGAGGCACACACGGCATTCCGATGGTTTCTTGGGAAAAACGATTTGCAGATTCCCCTGTATGATGCAACGACAGGCGGATGCAGGGATGGACTTCATCCTGATCGCGTAAACGAGAATCAGGGCGCTGAATCAACGCTTTCGTTTCTCATGGCGCTGCTGGAAATGCAGTCCGCCAAAGTTACAAGTGTTGAAGAACTGCATCATGGAATGAGCGTCTCTCTTTGAACTCTACGAATTCAACGGATCTTTCGGCGGAGGCTGTTGTAACTGCTCAACAGAATCATGGGCCATACAGCGCGGATCAACCACTTTTTGTGCGTCACTCGGGCAATCCTATATTAAGCCGTGAGAATTGGCCCTATCCCATCAACAGCGTCTTGAATGCAGGGGTTGTGCGGTTGGATGATGGAGATACCCTGCTGCTTTGCCGCGTTGAAGACCGCAGCGGCTTGTCTCATCTTTGCGCGGCGCGCTCCTCCAATGGCATTTACGATTGGCGGATTGATTCTAAACCAACCTTGCTGGCAAATCCCATGGAATTTCCTGAAGAGATATGGGGCATCGAGGATCCACGCATAACCTATGTTCCGGAACTTGAGCAGTACGCCGTGGCTTACACTTCTTTTGCGCGCGGCGGTCCTGGTGTATCGCTTGCGTTGACAAAAGATTTTCGCAGCTTTGAGCGTTTTGGCGTCATCATGTCGCCAGAGGACAAAGACGCGGCATTGATGCCGCGCCGGATCGGCGGTCGCTGGGCGCTCATTCATCGTCCCATGACGGCTCTTGGCGCTCATATGTGGATATCCTATTCGCCAGACCTGCGGCATTGGGGAAGTCACAAGATCATTCTCGAGGCGCGGCGCGGTGGATGGTGGGACGCAAACAAGATCGGTCTTTGCTCCCCTCCGATCGAAACCGCCAAAGGCTGGTTGATGATCTATCATGGTGTGCGTCAAACCGCATCGGGAAGCATTTACCGGCTTGGTCTTGCGCTCTTCGATTTGAAAAATCCGGAGATATGTCTGCAACGGGGAAACTCCTGGATATTTGGACCGGAAGCGCCCTATGAACGGAGCGGCGATGTAAATGATGTTGTTTTTCCTTGCGGTCAAACCATCGGCGCGGACGGAGACACGATCAATCTGTATTATGGCGCGGCGGACACCTGTCTCGCTTTGGCCACAGGAAGTATCAGCGGACTCCTCTCGTGGCTGGACTTGAATGGCAGTCAAGCAGAGGGCCGGGGATTCTAACAAACGATCTTATAAGACAGAAAGGGGGGCACATGAGTAGTTTAAGACAAAACTGGCCAGGCTGGTTACCGCATCTGCTCTGGATTCGGAGAGTGTGTCCCCAGTGCGATTCTGCTCAGTTCAAACCCGCGGAACTGCGTTCGCTCGACGGGTTATTATCCATGTTCGCGCTGCGCCCCGTTCGATGCAAGTTCTGCTGGAGAAGGTACTACTGGTTTTCGCTGCACACGGTGAATGCGGAATAGGAAGTTCGTCAAGCCGATCTACAGTCCTGTATGAGTAACTCAATTCAATCTCCGGCTCAAACTCATGCGCTGAGTTCGCATACCGTAATCGCGCCATATTGGCTTACGCACCTGGGAGCGCTAGGTCTTTTCTCCGTGGCCGTGATTGATTCATCGGTTATCCCTTTGCCATTGCCTGGCAGCACGGATCTGCTGTTGTTGTGGCTGGTGGCGCACAGCGGCAATCCTTGGCTGCTCGCGTCGTGCGCCATCGCAGGCAGCATCCTGGGCGGGTACACGACTTGGCATATTGGCCGCAGAGGCGGCGAAGCGGCGCTGCGCAACTATGTGCCGGCACGCCTTCTCGGTCGTATTGTCAGGTGGGTTGAGCGGCATCCCATTCTGGCTGTATTTCTTCCCGCGGTGCTTCCGCCGCCCATTCCACTCTTGCCGTTCGCGCTCGCCTCGGGAGCGCTGGGCGTCTCGCGCAGGCGCTTTCTTGTTGTCTTTGGAGCAGCTCGCAGCCTGCGCTATTCATTCATTGCGTGGCTCGGCGTGACTTATGGGCGCAGGATTGTCCATTTCTGGTCTGGAAGCCTTCAGAAGTGGTCGAATCCGCTGCTTTGCGCGTTTATATCTCTATTGGCCGCGGGCATTTGTTTCGGAGTCCTCAAGGTTCGAGGAATGCGCAAGATCGATGCAGCAAAGATGCTTCTGCCGTAAGCGAATACGGCTCAACGCCTAAAACGAAATTCGCCGCCAGGCAGAGAATGCCCGGCGGCGAAAGGCGCCACAAATCCGCGTTATCAATCACTGAAGCGAGAAGGATGATGTTACTGTACCGGCTGTACCACAAGATCATCCGCCAGCTTGAAGCGCACAATGGATTCTGCTGGTATGTCAATATCCCGGTTGCCGGTCAGTCCCGCTGCCGCGGTTCCGGCGCCACCGCCCACCAGACCGCCAACAACCAGTCCGACACCGCCGCTAGCCACGCCGCCTACGAGCATGCCAAGCCCAGCACCTCCGCCAATCAAGGCGGTTGATCGCCTGCCCTTGCCCCTTTTGCTTTGCGTTAGATCCCGTGTCGCAAGCGGATATTTGATTCCATTCAGGGTCAATGAAGTGAGCCGCAATTCTAGCAGCGAACGGCCTTTGAAGTGGCCGCGCCGGTGCGAAACATCCACCACGCCATCAACCGGCGAAAGCTTGGGCACCACCACACGATTATCACTGGTTGAAATGGATTCCACGACTTCGCCGGTGAATCTCTCTCCGGCGCGGCTGGTCTTTACACTGATGCGCTGATCGATGCGGATCACCAGCGGTGTGCCGGCCGGAATCCTGAGGCTAACTGGCGCTGGGGGCGGCTGCGGAACAGCGGAAACTGCCGGCGCTGATGGGGCTGGAGCGGGCGATCCTGGTTGGGCGGGTGTCGTCGTGGTGGTGATCACCTCATTCTTTTGTCCCTGCGCTGGCGGCTGTACGACAGTCGTCGTCGTAACCCCGCTCTTGTCTACAGAGACCACTTGCTGGGCTTGCCCGGTTGCCGCCGCTTGCTTCTTGGCCTGATCCAGAGCCCGTTCATCTTTTGATTGGCAGCCAATGAAAAGAATAGTTACCAGGACCACCAGCAGTATGTGAGTTCCCAGCAACGAATCTTTCTTGAGCGGACGAAGTGCGGAGACTCGCCCGGTACTTCTCAATAAACCAGAACTGAACATGATCCATCCTCCTTCGCGTGTGTTTTCAAAAGAAACCCGCTTGGTTGCGTCATAGACGCGGAAATTAGCCGATCAGCAATTGCCGCTTCCAGTTACTTTGTCCATCAGGTCCATGACTCGATCCTGATTCATGAACTCTCCTAGCAATCGTCGAACACCCGCCCATGCTTTTTCCTCATACTTGATTTTAGTAACTGTAATTATCATAATCTGATCTATTCGGATCACGATCGTGAGTGAAGAATGCTTACGGCCAAAGAATCTCCGGAATGTGAGCAATAGTGAACAGATTGAGCCTAAGTGACTCGATAGTGTGTACTTAATAAGAGGCACTTCTGAAACTCCTGCAAACTAATTATCCCCGTAGATTCATTCCGTCCCTTCAAATTCGTACTGCCATCTCCGCGGCTTCCCACCCAAAATGCCTCTTGAGCGGGCTCGCTGGAAAGCGAGCCCAATTCTCTTGTGGCAATACGCTATCATCCTAAATTTGCAAAATATGTATTTGACTCGCCAATCGTCTCTCCCCGCTAACTCTAAACATTGTTCTTTCTTGCTCAGACGGCATTCGCTTTCTCCCTTATCTTAAAAACTACCTATTGCGCCTCAGTGCGCGGAAAGAAAGTGACGCTGCGCATGGGTAGAAAAGGTGGTCTGAATGAAAAAGATAATCACGTTGGCGGCAATTCTCAGCATGACTAGTGTTTGCTGGGCCGGATCTGGGCGCGAAGCGTCAGTTGACAGGTTGGACCATGCCGGAGCGGTGCTGCACGAAATCATGTCGGCTCCTGATCGCGGCATTCCGGAAGAGGTTCTGGATCACGCAAAATGCGTGGCCGTTGTTCCCCATCTGCTCAAGGGCGGCTTCATCTTTGGCGCGGAGAATGGCAGAGGTGTTGCCACCTGCCGGACTGCAAAAGGCTGGAGCGCGCCTGCGTTCTTTACCATTACCGGCGGCAGTTGGGGATTGCAGATCGGAATCGAAGGCGTAGACCTGGTCATGATTATTCAGGATGATCGTGGTATGCAGCATTTGATCAACAGCAATTTTGAGCTTGGCGGGGATGCTTCCGCCGCGGCCGGTCCGGTGGGGCGTCACGCCTCCGCGGATACCGACTGGAAGCTTAATACCGAAGTCCTTACCTACTCGCGGGCCAAGGGCGTTTTCGCCGGTTTAACACTGACAGGTGCATCGATCCGCCGCGACGAAGATTCCACAGAAGCTATCTACGGGCATGATGTCTCCACGCACCGCATTCTGCATGGAGAAATTGCAACCCCTGCCTCTGCCGCGCCGTTCCTGAATGCTGTCAGGGGCGCAAAGGCGCAGGCCGTCGCAACCAACTAACAATCAACGCAAATAACGTGCGGGCGCATGAGAAGAAATGATCCCTCTTATGCGCCCGCAACGATAAAGGAGCAAGCATGCTTTGGACGCTTTTTGTCATCATTCTAATATTGTGGCTTTTGGGTTTCAGCTTCCATATAGCCGGCGGTCTGATTCATCTTCTTCTGATCTTGGCGTTGGTCGTTCTAATCATCAACTTGGTAAGCGGCAGGCGGTCCTGAAGTATGCGATGATTTAACACGATTAACTACACGGCATCAGCTGACAAAAAACCGATAAATGAGCATGGTAAAGGGACCAATGGCGAATACGGCAAGTGACATATTCGAATGATCTTGGAGCAAATGATCTTTTCTTATCACTGCGCCCCTTGTCAAACACCATCCATTCGATTAGTGCCTCATGCGCAACATCGATGGTTCAGTGAACAAAGCAGTTCAGTCCTGGCTTTGCCTGATACTCCATTCGCCGCGTGTTACGTCTGACTTACCTGTGGAGTCACGCCTTTCAATTGGTAAAACCAGCATCTGCTTCAGTAGTGGCATGACGCTGCCAAAGCCTTGATACAAAGCTTCCGCATGAATGGGCGGAGGTTGACGTCGGGCGGCGGATGCAAGAGCTAATAATTTATCGGGAACAATTAAACACGAGCCAGAATGAATGTGATATTGGCAGGCTCTTACTCTGGCCAGATAAAACCATGGATAGTGCGTCAACTCAATAAACTTCACCTCTGCGGCATTCGAGTGTTCGCTGGTGTGGCAAGCAACCAGCTTAAGAGCATTAACTATCGCCTCTCGCGAACAATCGCCTACGCCGTTTGCCTGCAATCCGTCGGCAATCTTGACGAAAAGCCATTTTTTCGCGCGAATCTTTTTCTCCAACTGTTGTGCGTTGAACTTGAGCGCAAAACTCCAGTTCTCGCAAAATTTTTCCGTGACGAGATTGAAGTCTTCAGGCATTGCTATCGGCTCGCGCAGAATGACGGTATGTTCAGCAATATCAAGCAATCTGTCAACCCTTTCTTTACGTCCTATCACCGGAAGTAGTTACGTTATGCTCCCGCATTCGGCGCGTCAAATGGTTGCTTCATTCGCTACCACCATTCCATAGAACGATGCGAGGGAGTGTTTACGACGTCTTCAGGGTTAGCGGAGTGGAGAAGCAAGAGGGGACACTGCACTAGCTTAATGACCTTCTCGGCAACCGACCCAAACACAAGTGGATGCCAGCCTGTTATGCCGTGCGTCGAGATCACTACGAAGTCAACATGCTCACGCCTCGCCACATCCACAATGGATCCTGCTATGTCATTTGCAATTTCGACGCTAAAAGCTGTCTTCACTCCCCTGGCGGTGAGAGCAGCTTTTGCCTTTGTCAAACGCCGCTCCGCATGATTTTTCACTTCTTGTTGAAACTGCAACTGAGGAGCTGCATATTCGGAGGTGAAAGTCGAGAACAGGGGAATGACATTTACAAGGAAGAGCTCGGCATGAAAATGCAAGGCGAGATCGGCAGCAACATCCAAAGCCGTTTGGGATGACGTGCTGAAGTCGATGGGCAGTAGAATCACTGTTGGAATCGACTTCAAAGCATAAAGTTCTGGCATGGTAATCTCCTTGCCGGACAACAGTCGCGGCTAAACCATCATTGTTCTCTAGAGAAAAAGCGATGACTGTGCTTTCTTGCTCAATTTGGGCTCAAAGCCAAATAGTCAAATGCGCGTATCCGGAACCGCATGAGCAATAAGACGCAGAAGTGCAAGCGGGCAAATGAGATGCTAATTTCGCATGGGTTCTGAGTTATCAAATGCCACAGTTGACGATGGAGAGCAACGGCAAGCACACAACGCTCGATGGGACGGCGGTTGAATATCAGACCGCACCTGTCTTTTGGGGCGAGCCTGGCACCAACGGCCAGCATTCCTTTTATCAATTGATTCATCAGGGAACCAGGCTTATCCCGTGCGACTGTATCGCATTCGGCCAGCCGCTGAACCCAATCGGCCGCCATCACGAAATACTTTTGGCCAACGTTTTCGCGCAGGCCGAGGCTCTGGCGTCTGGCAAGACCAAGCAGGAAGTCGAAGCGGATGGTACGCCATCATGGCTCGTGCCTCATCGCACATTCGATGGTAATCGTCCGTCCAACACAATCTTGTTAAAAAAGCTGACTCCAGCAGCGCTCGGCAAACTTGTTGCGCTCTACGAACACAGCGTCTTCACACAAGGCGTTATCTGGAAGATCAATTCCTTCGATCAATGGGGTGTGGAATTAGGAAAAGTCCTGGCCCAGCGTATCCTTTCTGAATTTGAATCCGCAGGTAAGTCGAAGCTCAAACACGATTCCTCGACTAAAGCATTGATCAAACAGTACCGCAACCTTCAGAAAGGATGTGCAGAATGAATGCAACTGCAATTGAACCCGCTGTTACCAATGCCACGGCCCAAGCTCCTGCCCCTAGTCAAAGGTACGTCTATATCGCCGCAATCTTTGCCGCAATCGGCGGTTTGCTGTTTGGATACGACACAGGCGTGATCTCAGGTGCGCTGATCTTCATCAAGCGGAGCTTTGGACTATCTATCTTCCAGCAAGAGCTTGCCGTGAGTTCGGTTCTGATTGGCGCCGCGGTTCTAGCCATCACCGGCGGCAGCTTGTCAGATCGGTTCGGTCGCAGAAAAATGCTGCTCATCACCTCGGCTGTCTTCATTGCGGGTGCGCTGGTATGTGCCGCGGCTGGGTCGATCGAGATACTCATCCTGGGGCGAGTCATCGTGGGGATGGGAATTGGCCTCGCCAGTTCTGTCGTCCCTCTCTACATCTCCGAAATTTCTCCCGCTAAAGCGCGTGGCTGGCAGGTATCGCTTTTCCAATTGGCGGTTACCGTGGGAATTCTGGGCGCATATGTTGCGGACTATGCCTTCACTCCAACGGCTGCGTGGAGATGGATGCTGGGCCTGGCGGTGATTCCAGGCGGGCTGCTTGGCGCGGGAATGCTCTATCTGCCTGAGACGCCTCGATTTCTTGCTCGCCATGGCCACTTCGATCTTGCCCACACGGTATTGGCCAAGATTCGCGGCACACAGAACGTGGAGGAAGAATTCCAGGAAATCAAAGCAGCATCTCAGCAAACCGCACTTCGCGGGCACGTCTCAGACCTGCTTTTGCCTGCGCTTCGCCCAGCGCTGATTATCGGTATCTTTCTTGGAATATTCCAGCAAATCACAGGAATTAACACGATCATTTATTACGCTCCAAATATCATTCGAGCCGCGGGTATCTCTTCGATTCGCGGCGCAATCCTCGCTACCGCGGGGATTGGCACCGTCAACGTGATTATGACCCTGGTTTCGATGTGGCTTGTTGATCGAGTCGGAAGAAGGCCCCTGCTGTTGACAGGCATTGGTGGAATGATTGTTAGTCTGGCCGCGATCGGAATCATCTTTCATTCGTCACAACCCGGTGCTACGCTTGCATATCTTGCTGTAATCAGTCTCATGTTCTATGTAGCCTCTTTTGCCATCGGTCTCGGTCCAATCTTCTGGCTGATCATAGCCGAAATCTATCCGTTGAAAATACGAGGCATGGCGGCGGGAATCGCTGCAGGCGTTAGCTGGATTGCGAACTTTGCGGTCTCGATGACCTTCCTTTCGCTTTTCAATCTGCTGGGGCCGAGCCTGACATTCTGGATGTATGGAGTGCTTGCCATCGGTTCGTGGCTGTTCTGCTACTATCTGGTTCCAGAAACCAAGGGGCGTTCTCTCGAGGAAATCGAACAATTCTGGCACAAAAAGCCATCTGCAAACTAGCTCGAAACAGCCAGTGAATGTGGGTAATGCGGTTAGCATCGCCTGCTTTCTTGGCATTTGCATCATGTGCAAGATGTACATTGTGAAAGAGGAGACGGTGAGAAATGTCCTGTTATTGCTCATTGTTGCATTCAGTATGTCGGCTATAGGTCAAAGCGGGCAGAGCAGCGATAGCTCAGAATCAAAAAGTGTATCAGCCAATCAGGCTGCGCGCAACGTGGACTTGAGCCAGGAGCCAGACGATCTTCGACAGGAGCTCGATGCAGACGCGGTTGCGCTTTCAAAGATACCTTCGGATCCAATTTTCAAATCAGACCCATTTAAAGTGTTTCTTGATCCCTTCGAAAAGCTCACGGACCGTATCAACAAATCCGCTCATTTAAAGATAGGCGAGACCTATACTTTTGTCAGCCAATATGCAACGGCAACGCCCGATGGCGTTCGACACGAGCAGACCAGCGGGCGCGCGGACTTTACAGCCGCTCTAAAGGTGTATGACCATGGCAGCACTGCGGGAGCGCTGAGCCTGCTGGTTCGCTCAGGAACCAATATCGGCATCAGCCAACAGTTTAATCTAAGCGACAGTCTTGGTTCCGCTCTGACCCTCAATTGCTTGCAGGGAGGCGGCCCACAAGAGCCAGTCATGGTAAACATTCTCTATTGGCGGCAGGATCTTCTTCATAAAAGACTTTCACTCTATCTCGGAAAGATACACCCTAACGAATACATTAGCCTGAGCATGTTTAACAATGACGAGCGCGCGCAGTTTCTGAACGGAAGCAGCGACGGCAATCTGACATTTGCATCCGATGGCGCATATGGAGGCGGGGCTGCTGTCGAGTATCAGGCTACGTCGCATGTGTACATTCATGCGCTCACGGTCGATACCGAAGGCTCACCGCAGGGGAATCTTAAAACACTCGTAGATAGAAAGTACATGGAGTCTGTTGAGGCCGGCTGGTTCTCTGGTTCGCCAGGCAAGAAGTTCAGAGATTACCGAGTGAACTTCTGGCGGGACGACACAAAAACGCTTGGTAGCGGGGTTGGTGGGGGCATCGGTTTCGAGCATGAACTGCGCAGTGGGTGGACCCCGTTTGGCAGGCTCGGATTCGCCTCGAATAAAGGAACTTCCATCAAGCAGGTTGAAGAGCTTGGTCTCGATCAGGTAAAGCCCTTTAGAAGGCGCGGGGATGTGTTCGGCATTTCGCTAAGTCATTCGGAGCCGACCTCAGGAGCTAAAAACCACGAAAGCGTACTCGAAACATTTTATCGGCTTCGTTTAACGAAAAGTGTGGATCTGGGGCCTGATCTGGAAATCTCAAACCATCCGACTTATGCGACAAAAGCCTATACAACCGCATTGCTTGGTATGAGGCTGCGTATCATTTTTTAATGACAGAGCCTTTAAACGATTGAAGGCATGTTTGGAAAAAGGAGCGTTAATGACTACCACAAAAAAGTGTGATAAACCGGGATGCAATTGTCAAACCGCAGGCGGAAAAAAGCATTGCAGCACGATCTGCGCGGACCCCAAAAACGCAAAGTTACCTTGCGACTGCAAGCACCCGGAATGCAAGTCGATAGGGCTGAAGATGTAGCAGGGAAGGCCTCGTGACGGAATTTGTTATCAAGAGCCTCGATGGGGAGATTGAGTCGGTCAGCGATCTCTACTTTGACGACCGGATTGGGCGGTTCGATACTCGTCGCAATTGCAGGAAACTGGCTAACCGGATCGCGAGGCTATCAAGGCCGCGCCGCGATATGCTGACACGGCCTTAATAGCACGGGATTACGAAAAAAGAATAAGCCACAAGCCTTCGCTTCCTGATAGGTTTGTGGCTCTCTTTTTAACCTGACAAGTTGACCTTGCCGCTCAACCCTGGAGCGGGCGGCGAGGATTCCTGGGCAAATTAAGGATTGATTCTGGCCTCTTTCCCACGGAGAAATCTTTAATGACATGACCCATGTAGTCAACCGTTCTGGATAGCATAAGATCAGTAATACCTGCGATGTGAGGAGTAATAAGAACCTGAGAAAGTCGCAGAAGAGGGTTCTTCGCTTCAGCCGGTTCGATCGTCAATACGTCCAGCCCTGCCGCCAATATCTGGCCGTTTGTGACCGCCTCAATAAGCGCTGCTTCATTAATGAGCATGCCGCGAGCGATGTTGATCAGAATGGCTCCGCGCTTCATGGAACCAAGTATGGAAGCATTGATCATTTTCTCGTTCTCTCTATCGGCTCGGGCGCAAATTACTACAAAGTCCGCATTCGCAACTGCGACCTTCAGTTGGTCGGCTGCGTACGCAGTCACGCCGGCAGGAGCATTCTCCGGGTGCTCGTCTGTTGCGACGATCCTCACTTCAAAGGACGCAAACGATCAACGAGCTTTTGGCCGATGCTGCCCAAGCCTATGATGCACACGGTCTTCCCGCTCAGCGCAAGGCCTATCTGAAGCGGCTGGACTGCATCACATTGAAGAGATGCAACGGCCTCTCCAAGATGCCTTGCGGCGCCGAGTAGAGGCAGAATGGCGAACTCCGCAACAGAGGTGGCATTACCGGTTTGTTCGGCTGACGCGTACGATACCCAAATGCCGAGTTCGCTCGCCGCATCGATATCGACCTCTTTATATCCATCGCTGACGTTGTGAATAAGTGCCAGATTCGGCTGGCCATTCAGCAACTGACGCCCAACATTTCCCATAACAAGTAGCACTTCGATATCAAAGATCGGACCATTACTTCCATCGATCCACTCATACACTTCATGTTGCGCCAGTGTAATGCGAAGCCTCTTCAGAATATCAGAGTTAAAGTAGCTCTTCCTGTGAAGAAATGCAATCTTCATTATCAACCCTTTAGGGTGGTATGCCGATGCTGCCGGTTTATAAGTCTGGATGGATCAGGAGATGCAAAGGCGCGCAAAAACCGGGATTTTGATTACGTCCAGAATGGCGCCGAATACAATTGCCGCGGCGAACTCGCCCGCAACGATCACTACGGGCAATGGGGCCATTGCGATTCCATAGATAGCAAGCGTAGAGATAATAAGAATGTCGACAACTGAAGAGAGTACGAGCCAGAGACTAGGGCGCAGCCCCCAGAGATGTTGGCGTCCGCGTATAACATAAATTGTAGCCTGACTGCCAAACACAATGCCAACCACAGAAAGGGTTCTGAGCGCGTCAATGCCGAGATGCAACTGAAATTTACCAAACCACAGAAGTGCCGCGGAAAAGGCAAGGAAGCAAACTCCAAAAATCACTCCTGCGCTGGTGATCTTTCCGATATTCCAGGAGTTAGGAACTATGGACGGCCGCACTCTGTCAGTAGTCAGCGACATTGCTAGAAAGTCGCCAGAGAGCATAACAATAACCATTAACATTGGTGTCAGAACCGCATGACCTGTCATTACCAAACCGACCGCTAGTAAAAGAGTTTGTAATATCTTCTTCATTGTCGAGTTCAGAGTGTAGGTAAGAATGCGCTGAAAGGTAACTCTTCCCTCTTTAACAGCAGAGACAATGCCGGCCAGTCCGGCTCCGGTCAAAACAACGCCAGCGGCTGATTTGGCCACGTCGGTTGCAGTAGAGACAGCAATGCCGATCTGCGCCTGGCGCAGAGCAGGCGCATCGTTGGCGCCATCGCCGCACATTCCAACCGCATACCCACTCTTCTGAAAAGTCTTGACGAGGTCAAACTTCCCTTCTGGAAGAACACCGGCAAAGACCGCGTAATCCTCTGGTCTGATTCCATCTGGAAGCTTGCCGGCTGCGCAGATTGCGCCCTTCAGTCCGACCGCGCGAGCAACGATTGCCGCAGTGGCCGGAGCATCCCCGGTTACCATAACTACGCGGACACCCAGAGAATGTAACTCTGAGATCAAGGAAATCGAGTCGGCTCGTGGCGGATCACTCAGGGCAATCAGCCCGATGATCTGAATGGCTGCTTGAGTACCGGCCGCTACCGCCAGCACTCTGAAGCCTTGCTTCTCTAGTTCGTCAACGATAACAGGCGCAGTGGATGAGGGAGCGGCAAGCGCGGCAACGGCTGAGAATGCGCCTTTGATAATTTGTTCGGAGCCGAGCTTTGGATCCAACACAGTGGCATCCGATATTTTCTTGGTCGGATCGAACGGTATAAACGCCACTGTTTTGACCAAAACAGAAGAGGTTTTGTGCGAGCCGGCGAGGCGAATTGCCGCATCGACGGGATCTTGACCACCATCAGAGCTGGCCAGAGCCGCCATTTCAATAACTTTCGCCTCATCGTAACCGGGCAATGGACGAATACTTGTGACCGTGAGTTCATTGCGCGTCAGAGTACCGGTCTTGTCCGAGCACAATACATTGATCGATGCAGCTTCGTCCACAGCATCGAGCCGTGTAGGTAATACGCCCAACTTCGCCAGAGCGCGTGCTCCAATTGCGGCGGCCAGGGTAAAGGTCGCGGGTAACGCCACTGGGATCGCTGCTAGAATCGAAGTGAGCAGAAGAGAAACTATCTCACTCTGCGGCATCGCATGGAGATAGGCAAATATGCCCATGGCAAGAATAACGAAACTATTAAAGACTGCCAAATTGCGTACAATCTTGAGCACTGCCTTCTGCTGCGTACTCACCACATGTGCAGTGCGAACAAGTTCCGCCGTGCGACCGAACTTTGTGCGGGGACCGGTAGCTGTAACGATTGCGGTCGCTTCGCCACGCCGGACGAGCGCCCCGGCATAAGCGTCTGCGCCAGTACCTGCTTCAATGGGAAGGGATTCTCCTGTCAGCATTGACTGGTCCAGTTCAACCGATCCGCCGGTCAGATGCGCATCCGCGGCAACCACGCCGCCAAGAGACAACTTCAGCAGGTCGCCACACACCAATTCCGCGGCTGGCACAATCTTCCATGCGCCATCCCGATGAACTGAGGAGTTAAGGGCGAGGCGCGATTTAAGGGCTTCAAGCGTTGCCTGAGCCCGACTTTGCTGAAAGTAGGAAAGCCCAGCGTTGAGAATTAACAGGCCCGCAATAACCGCAGATTCATAATAATTATGCAGGAAGACCTCAAGCACAATGGACGCTTCAAGCAGCCATGGAACAGGCGCCCAAAACATAGCCAGAGCATTGCGCAGTGAGTGTGCCGAAGTGTCCGGCATTGCATTGGGACCGTCCTTTTCAAGACGGTCCCTAGCTTCGTCACTTGTAAGACCCGCCGGTTCGACAGACACAACAGACGCTGTGGTCTTGCCAGGTTTCACTGGCTCGACAACGCTATTCGTACTCACTGTTGGTCACTGGATTGCGTGATCTTGCTACCACCATTCCATCAAGCGGGTTGAAGGCGTCTTCACATCAGGATCTGGCTTCGCGGAGCGAAGAAGCAATAGCGGGCATTGCACGAGCTTAACTACCTTTTCAGCAATTGAACCGAAGATCAGTGGATGCCATCCAGAGATTCCATGCGTCGAGATCACGACTAGGTCAATATGCTCACGATCCACCACTTCCATGATGTTTCCAGCCACATCGTTTCCAACCGAGACACTGGTTGTAGTTTCAATGTTTCTTTCAGCAAGAACCGCATGGCACTTTGCCAAATGCCGTTCGGCGTGAGTCCTGGCTTCCGTCAGAAACGACTCCTCCGGAACAAAATCAGGAAAGGTGGTGGTTGGAAAGAACGGAATGACATTAACAAGAAACAGCTTGGCGCTAAAGTGCTGTGCAAGGTCTGATGCCACATCCAAAGCTGCTCGAGATGAAGGGCTAAAGTCAATGGGCAGCAGAATTCTTGTTGGAATGGAGGGAAAGGCGCGAACCTCAGACATGATGCACTCCTCTAATAATCAGTGTGATTGTCATTATCGGTTTCCGCAGCTTGCAAGGCTGTGCTGTTTTGAGCACCTGTGCGTGTCCCTGATTGCTCAGTGCGCTGCAAATCAAAGTGAAATACTCACTTAGAAAGTAGCCTGGCAAGTCGTCATTTATCCGTTGCGACCGGGATGATTCAAGACCAGGGCGCGCCTTCGCCTTCATTGAATCAAGTATGAAAGGTGATCAGAATGAAAATAAGTAGTTCGTTTCAGGCGTCGATCTTTGTGATAATTGCGGCGGCGGGCGCTTTCGCATCCTATTCCCTTCATCGCCTTTCCGCTGATGATGCGGCTATCCTTGTTCTGTGCATGTCGGTTGTTTTGGCCTGCATAATTGCATCAGCGATCCAGGTTGCTGACCAATGGAACAAGGCTGTCGTATTGAGGCTAGGCAAGTTCCGTTCCCTAGAGGGTCCGGGATTGTTTATGATCGTCCCGATTATCGAGTCTATTCCCTACTGGATTGATACCCGCGTCCTGACAAGCTCATTCAAGGCGGAGAAGACTCTGACAAAAGATACGGTTCCTGTGGATGTGGATGCGGTGTTGTTCTGGAAAATTATCGACCCCAAGAAGGCCGCTCTGGATGTAGCCGACTATCAAAGCGCAATCAACTGGGCCTCGCAAACAGCCTTGCGCGATGTGATAGGCAAGACGATGCTTTCTGACATGCTCGAAGGAAGAGACAAAATCAGCGCTGAATTGCAGAAGACTATCGATGTTCGCACCGAGCCATGGGGCATCAACGTTATTTCGGTTGAAGTGAAGGACGTGTTGATTCCCTCAGCTCTGGAAGATGCAATGTCAATGCAGGCACAGGCTGAAAGGGAGCGTCAGGCTCGCGTGATTCTGGGAGACTCCGAGCGACAGGTAGCTGAGAAGTTTGGGGAGGCTGCAAAGACTTATACCAATAATCCTGTGGCCTTGCACCTTCGCGCAATGAATATGCTATATGAGGGGCTGAAACATAATTCCACAATTGTAGTCGTCCCAAGCACTGCGGTCGAATCGATGCAGTTAGGCGGCTTGGCCGGCCTGACAGCATTGACCATGGGGCTTGGCCAAGAGAAAGCGCCCAAGAAAAGAATGGAGCAAAGCCAAGAATCCGCGGCGGTTGTCCCAGAAGAGAATGCTCTTCCTCTCACGCCCTGTCATTCGGAAGAACTTGGCAATTCGAAGTTGGGAAGTTATTAGAAGCAAAAGAAAGGCACCATTTGAATTCTAGTTTATGAAAAGGAAATGGAGAATGTACAACAGTTTCTACAGATATACTTTACCGAATGACTGCAAGGATACGAACGGGAGCCTCCATCTGGCGCTTCTCAGGATATATATAGGTTATGTAAATATAAAAAGTGAAGAATTATGGAATACATTGCAGTTTATTACTTGTGACCGTGCCCCCGGGTCATATGCGCCCTCTTACTGACCATGAACCCACGGCATAGATGGTCAATGGGATTGTCCGGAGCGCAGTCCCGCGGAAGCGCCGACGCGCTGATGCGTTCGCATAAGTGCCCACGCATCAGCGACAACTTTCGTGTGCCGTGCAAATGTTTTGTTCCACCAGATGTTGAACCCGTCAGTAGAAAGATCAAGATCTGAAACATACTGTTTATCAATCGGCCTTCTCCGCGTCGCAATGATTGCATGGTTCGATTGGATGAAGCTCTGATAAGTCATCGGTTATGCCATTCCGATCATGTTACCTGCGGGCATGATCATAAAGGTTAAGGTTGCAGCGGAGTGTCGGCCTGCGCCGCTGCAATGCAACTAAATCAATCGAAGCCAAACAATTGCCGAGCCTATTTCGCGGGGCAGAATCAATTAGTCAACATAGGCTGGCAATGAAGGCATGTGTCGCCTGTACCGGATGCGCCAAGGATTAATTGCGCATGATAGACGGCATCCTGTGCGCCGTGAACGATCAGCAAATATTTATCGGCCTTTAGGGCTACCTCATACTTGATGACGCTGTCCTTCGGAATGCCGATACTCACAAGACCTGCCCCCAGTGCGCTAACTCCACCGACAACAACGGCGCCTTCGAGACCAGCGATGATCCAGCTCACCAGTGGACCAGCAACAAGAATCGGTCCCATTCCAGGTATGGCGAATGCCGCGGAACCAAATAATAGCCCCCAGAATCCGCCCCAACACGCCCCTACGGAGCCCCAGTATTTCATGCGATCACCTGCGTTGTAATAGCCCACAACGTGTTCGTCGAGATGCGTATTTCTACCAGCGATTGAGAGGCTTTTTATATCGATACCGGACTCTTGTAGTGCCGTGATCGCTCTTTCCGCCTGCTTGTGAGTGTCATAGATTGCGACAACTGAATTTGTTGCGCTCATTGTCTTCTCCATCCTATTCAAATTAACAAGACGAGTTGTTGATCGATGAAGCAATCGAGTCATGATTGCCACAAGACTACCCCGTCGGTTCCTTGATCTCGCGTTAGCCGCTGAAATAACAGTCTGAATCATTTACCGCAGACTTGATATGATACTCACATCACCAAGTGCCAGCCATCTGTTCAATTGGATACAGAACTTGTAGTTCGACAAATAAACAATCGAATTGGGACATAGAAGCGCTTCACGCGAACAATTCCCGAATGGATGGCAGGGAGCACCCATGTAAAAATGCGCATTGAATCGCAGGTTCTGCGGCATGTTACCAACCACATGCTTAGCTGGGAGAATGTCCTTGTTGCTATAGAAGTCATTTCTGACCGCCTCTGGGGTTCTATTGCCGCTGATTAATCCTCTTGGGTCAGCACTGGTCTTTCTAGGGCTAGCAGGCGAGGCATCCCCAGAAGAGTACCGATCATTGACGCGCAGAATTGCAATCAATAACATCATAATTCTGGCGATTATTGAGCTGTCGGGCGCGTCTATTCTCAACTTTGTCGGCATTTCACTGCCTATTGTTCAGCTATCTGGTGGCATTGTCATAGCGGCGATGGGATGGTCTCTATTGAACGAGAGGGACGCGCGCGCTATCTTTGGAAACAAGCAAGAAGAAACAGAGGTACGCGACGAGACACAAGCACAGTTTCGTATACAAGGTGCATTTTATCCGTTTACCTTTCCAGTAACTTCCGGTCCGGGTACGCTTGTCGCGTTACTGACACTTACCGTCCATATCTAGGACAAAGTGGTTTCAAACGATATTAAGGCGCTTGTAGGTGTATTTCTTGCCGTAGTCGTTCTCAGCGTACTCGTATATGTCTGTTATGCTTATGCGCCAAAGTCACCAAAGTCATTACCCCATCAACCGATCGTGGTATTCTTCGCGTAGTCGCCTTTATTTTGCTGTGTATTGGAGTTCAGATTGCATGGAATGGTTTAAATGCGCTGCTCGCGAATATGATTCAAGCGTGATCTTAATCAGAAACGGGCATTTATCCTGATAAGAAAAAGGTAAATCACTTGACGAATAAACAACGCATCAGCGCATTTCTATTTACAGTAATAACTGTTCTGACTCTAGATTCAAAAGTAGGCATCGCTCAGGCTGCCCTGCTTATCGAGCAGCCCTACGGCTTTTTTGGCGCAGTTAATCCGACAGGACACAACGCCATATACTTCGAGCGAATCTGTGCGGAAACCCCGGTCAAGCTGAGGCGCTGCCAACCTGGCGAGCTAGGCGCTGTACTTTCCCGTTATCAAGGAATGTCCGGATACGACTGGGTTGCGATTGCCTTGCTTCCTTATCTCTATTCTGTTGAAGATGTAACGGAGGTTCAACCATACGTTGATGCTCTCACGGTCAAGCGGCTGCGAAGTCGATATCATGAAGCTCATTTGCTCTGTCTGGGAAAAACATTGAGACCTGGCAACCTGATCAAGGGTGGCTGGACGCAGTTGGTCGGGGCGGCGTATGAACGGCGCATCTATGCTTTTCGCTTTGAAACAACTGAAGAACAAGACAATGCACTGATCGCGCAGTTAAACGCACAACCAAATTATTCGCAATTCGATCTGCTTCTCAATAATTGCGCTGATTTTGCGCGCAACCTTCTCAATTTCTATTATCCGGGAAACTTTAAGCGCAGCATCTTTTCGGATGCGGGGGTGACTACTCCCAAGCAACTGGCTCGCAAACTGGAGCGGTGTGCTCGAAAACATCCTGAAATGAATCTGACGGTCATTGAGATACCTCAGATTCCAGGCAATCGACGCCTGAGCCACTCTAACAAGGACGTTGATGAATCTCTGTTGACAACTCTATATGCCATTCCAATCACACTGGTCAATCCTTATTTGGCAGGATGCCTCTTTGTGGATTATCTTGTGCGCGGGCGATATCGCATCATTCCCAAGCATCCCATGGTTGTAGCACCTGACGAACTAATAGCATGGGCGCGCCACACTTCCTTAAGTAAACTGATGATAGTGAATCCTATCGTAGCGGTTCCTCTTGATGGCGCGGTGTTGACAATTCATGACCCTGCATTGCCCGTCTCATCAGAGTTTCCAATGGTGTTGGACGCCGAACCTTGCTTGCTGTGTGGCAGTATATTGTATCGATGAATCACCTACAATCAATGGTCAGGCATTGCAATATTCGGTTGAGGGCAGTCTGTTCCGAAAACCATGAGCAAAAGAGCGCAGAAAACGATCACTACGAGTAGTCCAATCGCAAAGGAGGAGATTCTGGCGAGTGGTATTGAATCCAAACTTGGTGAACTGTTTTACGCCGCGACCGGGTATTTCTGAGATTACATGCCAGAACCATATTGCCGCATGTGCAAAGCGTGATGTTCATATTTCATCAAAAAATAAGCAGAAAAAACCTGCAACCGACAAGGCTGCAAGCCTCAAAGAGGCTTCATGAATGAAAGAATCGCAATCAAATTGCAACCGCATGACTCAACGCATTGATAAATCACACTCTAAGGTATTCCGAGGAAAACAATGACTTCAGTCGAGTTCAACGAGGAAAGACCCGATTCTCGCCCGTGGGCATCCGTCGTCGTAGCCCATCCGGATGACGAGGTTCTATGGTGTGGCGGCTACATACTCACACACCCGGAATATCATTGGCGGGTCGTAACTCTTTCGCGAGCGCGGGATGAAGACCGGGCTCCAAAGTTTCGCAGGATACTGGTGCAATTGAAAGCTGAGGGCGAGATGGCGGATCTTGATGATAGCCCCGAACAAGCGCCTCTACCTCTCGACCTGGTGCAAGCGACAGTAATTAGTCTGCTTGGTGGCCACAGCTATGACATGCTATTAACCCATGGGCCAAAGGGCGAGTACACACGTCACCGCCGTCATGAAGAGTGCTGCCAGAGCGTTGTAAATCTTTGGAAATCGAGCGATATTCGTACTAAGAATTTGTTGCTTTTCGCTTACGAGGATGGTGACCGGGCATATTTGCCCCGGGTCCGTAAAGATGCAGATCAAAGATATGTGCTGAAAGAAAATATTTGGCGTGAAAAGCGGCGGCTTATTATGGATGTTTACGGATATGGAGAGGAAAGTTGGGAAGCGCGGAGTACGCCGCGCGAAGAAGGATTCTGGCGTTTTAATTCACCTCAAGCTGCGTTCAATCGCACAGTATCATTGGAGAGAAAATCGTGAAAGTACTCGTACTGACAGAATACCCGGCACCAGCGGCCGGCTTGGCACTGCAGGGCGAGTTATTATGCAGGGGTCTCAGCGAAATGGGCGTAGACGTTCATCCAGTGCATTTGGAATCTGCTTTGGAAAAAGAATGGTACTACCGATGGTTTCAGCCGGACATTGTTGTAGGCGTAGGGTACTGGGGCCACCTTCCGAATCTGGTCTTGCATCCGCAACAGTTTGGGATGAGGGCAGTTCCATGGCTCGTGGCCGATGGATATATCGCGGAACACCGCGATGTGCTGAATGCTCTGCCGCTTATTCTGGTCACTTCCAACTGGGTGAAGGAGGTCTATGTCAGGGATGGCATTCGAGGCGATAACATTGTGGTGTTACCGGTCGGTTGTGACACTGACCGTTACGCGCCGCATAGCCAAGATGATTTGAAAGTCCATTCGATCCGTGAGAAATTTGAAATTTCGGATGACCAGTTGATGATTCTCACTGCTGGCGGCGATGGTGCGTCGAAAGGCGCGCAGGAAGTAATGCAGGCGCTGGCCCTGATTGATGGCGAAGCGCCGGAGTGGAGATATGTCTGCAAGGTATGGCCTCAACCTCGCACCAATCAACAGAACCTGATCGACCTCAAAATGGCGTCGGAACTGGGCATAGGCAAAAAGGTCACCTTCTCTACCAATGTTGTTTCGCAGAACTTCATGCCCTACTTGTTATCCGCCTGCGACATTTACGCGGCGCCGTCGCGGCTGGAAGGATTCGGCATGATTCAAGTCGAAGCGAATGCTTGCGGCAAACCCGTGATCGCGATCAATGCAATGGCATTTCGCGACACCATGATTCACGGTGAGACGGCATTTCTGGCCGCTGTAGCAGAGGAGACAAAGATCACCGAGGCGCTATACGGCGAAGGTCACGACTACGAAACCAGTCGCCGCATTGTGTTTCCAAATCCGCGAACGGCTGAATACCGGGCCAGCGTACCGGAAATTGCTGAACATCTTCTGCGCCTGATGAAAGACCGCGCACTGCGGCAGCACATGGGTGAAGCAGGACGTAAACATGTTGTCGAGTTATTCGACTATCGCCAGGTTGCAAGGCAATTTGTCGAGATTGTTTCCAGCCGATTGGGCATTAAGTAGAAATCCTGAAGGCGAATGTGCTCGCCTCTTAAATCAGCATAACAGCGAGGCGTTCATGTCTTTCGATAAAAAATCGCTCATCTCTATCGAGCAAGCCAAAGAAGCGGCTCTCAACATTCTGTTGCATAACGCGCAGGGTCCATTTGAAGGATTGCCTCGAACCGCTGGATGGGGATACCCGGAACCATATACGCGGGATTTAATGATTTCGTCTCTCGGCTTTTTAGCCACTGGAAACGAACAGCTTGCGGACGCTTTGGAGCGCACACTGGTTTCGCTTGCGAGCAATCAGACCGTGCATGGCCACATTCCATCCCTTGCGCACGATCCAGCCAATCGTGGCTCCAGCGATTCGACGCCGCTGTTCCTTTTCGGATTGGCTCTTTACAGAATCTCCAGCAATCAGCCGGAGTTTCTAAAAGAAGAAGCGAACAAGGCGCTGCTCTGGATGCAGTATCAAAGTCCCGATGACAGGGTGATGGTTTGCCAGCTACCCACCAGCGACTGGCGCGATGAGCAGTATGTGATGGGGTACGGACTGTACTTGAATATGCTTGTCTATGCGTACCTTCGCCTCTGTGGTAAGCACGATTCCGCCGATCAGTTGCAAGGCTTGATGAGTCGCCTCGATGTCAATTGTGAAGAAAAGAAGAGCTATGAGCAAGAGGCGCTTGTGGAACCAACCGCTGCTTACTATGCGCTTTATGCATACAAAATCATGCGCAGCGACCGCTTTGATCTGCTCGGCAACAGTTTGGCTATTCTGACCGGGATTGCTTCACCAGACCGCGCGGCAAAAATCCTGATTTGGGTAGAAGCCGAGTGCGATGCAATGCGCGAGCGCGGAGAGCTATCCGTGAATTTGCCGCCTTGTTTGTTTCCCTACATTCTTCCCCATCATGCGGATTGGTTGCCACGCTACGAGCGCTATAACCGGCCTGGAGATTACCACAACGGAGGCGTGTGGCCATTTATTTGCGGTTTCTATGTCGCGGCGTGCGTGGCGGCAGGAAAAATGGATCTCGCGGAGCGCAAATTGATCGCGCTGACAGAGTTAGTCAAGCCCTGGCATGAAGACGCTGCAGAGTGGGGTTTCAACGAATGGATTCACGCTCAAACGGGTAAACCCAGCGGCCGGGATTGGCAGACATGGTCGGCGGCCATGTACCTCTACGCCGCTGAATGCGTGAAACTAAAAAGGACTCCGTACTTTGACCGGATACGTGAAGGCAACCCGGACTCAACCTCCAATCGCCAGACTTCGAGCGACTGACGGGAAATTCATGTACCGTCAAAAACGAAATCCTCCTACCGCTTGCGGAGTAGCTGTTTGCGCAAGTTAATGCTGGATCGCGGTCTCTGACTTTGAGGGCTTTTGCGTGACCTGGATTGCCGTGGGCAATTGCGATCTGTCCCAACCTCCGCCCAGGGCTTCAATCAGTTGAACCGAATATGTCATCTGCTGAACTTGTAAAGTTGCGAGAGATTGCTGATTGGCGAGCAAAGTAATTTGCGATGTGACCACGTCGATATAAGGATCAATGCCGGTTTCGTATCGTCCTAACTCCAGCTTTAGATAGGTCTGCGAGGAATCGACTGCTTCTTGCTGGCGCTTGATCTGTTGCGACAAAATGCGAACTGCCGCAAGCGCATCTTCCACTTGTTGAAAAGCCGTGAGCACTGACTGACGATACGCGGCGACGTTTGCATTGTATGTAGCGATGTACTGATTTACAGTGGCGCGGCGCAAGCCGCCATCATAAACAGTCTCGGAAATAGATGGTCCAACAGACCAGAAGCGGCTAGGCCAATCTAAAATATGCTTGATGGCAGAACTCTCTGTACCGCCGGTAGCTGAAAGCGTAAGCGCCGGATAGAAAGCTGCATATGCAACTCCAATTTGCGCGTTGGCAGCAGCCATGTTCCGCTCCGCTGCGGCAATGTCCGGGCGGCGTTCGAGCAGTTGGGATGGCAAGCCAATAGGAACTAGAGGAAGCGCGCTCGTCCTTGCTTCCACCGGGATAGAAAACGCCGCTGCGGGCTTTCCGATGAGCATGGCAATCGCGTGCTCATATTGCGCGCGAGCGATGCCAAGATTGATTGCCGCCGATTGAGCGTTATCTAGTGTAAGCTTCGCTTCGACCACGGAGATCTGGTCGCCAATTCCGGTGTCATAGGCAGCCTGCACAACTTCGACAGCTTTTTGGTCGGCTTTTACTGTGCCATCAAAAAGATTTTGCAGTTTATCCTGGCCGCGAATCTCAAAAAAGTATTCGGCAAGGCTGGCTTGTTCTGTCAGACGTTCATTCTCCAGATCGGCTGCCGTCAGTTGAGCGGTATATTGACTGGCACGCACGGCATTGCGCACTTTTCCCCAAAGATCCGGCTCCCACGAAATATCGGCGGGAAAGTCAAACACCTGAGTCTGTCCGCGAGTTGAGGTTCCACTGGTTGCTGACGACGTAACATTGGCGGAACTCTGCGAACGGGTATAGGATCCGCCCACGCTTACAGTCGGAAAATACTGCGAACGCACCTCGCGCACCAAAGCTCGCGCTTCCATAAAGTTTTCGAAAGCCTGCCGGATATTCTGGTTGTCTACATTCAGTTGATTTTCGAGCGCATTCAATTCGGGATCATTGTAGATCTCCCACCATTTGCCGCGTAGTGCCGCATCTTGTGGTTGTGCAACGGCGAATCCGCTGGTCTCCTTAAACTGAGCAGGAGACTCTTTGAAGGCCGAAGGCGCAGTCATTGCGGGCGGCAGATACTTTGGCCCGACGTTGCATCCTGCTAGCATTGCGCAGCATACAACGACTAAAAGCGAGAATGACGCCGCGAACGATCTCAGAGGCTGCACAGTAAATAACTTCATGGCGAACGCTCCATTACTACCTTTGCCAGGATGCCTCCGCGGCGTCCTGGCGTAGGTCAACTGGCTGCTTGCTCCTAAAGCGGAGACGTAAACGATCAAAAAACAGATAGACGACGGGCGTGGTGTAAAGAGTCAGCATTTGGCTGACAATAAGTCCACCCGCAATGGTAATGCCAAGCGGACGCCTGAGTTCGGAACCGGTTCCGGTGCCGAAGGCCAACGGTAGCGCGCCAAACAGTGCAGCCATGGTTGTCATTAGGATCGGGCGGAAGCGAAGCTGGCAAGCTTCAAAGATGGCTTCGGTGCTGCTCTTGCCGTGCTCACGCTCGGCAACCAGAGCGAAGTCGATCATCATGATTGCATTCTTTTTGACAATGCCGATCAGCAGGATGATACCGATGATCGAGATTACATTGAGGTCAACCTTGAAGAGCATGAGCGCAAGCATGGCTCCGGCACTAGCCGAAAAGACCGTGGAGATGATAGTGAGAGGATGTATCAAGCTCTCATAAAGAATGCCAAGAACAATGTAGACAGCAAATAATGCTGTGATGATAAGGAGGGGCTCGCTTGCTAGCGAGGTCTGATACGCCGAGGCCGTCCCGGCAAAGAAGCCGCGCACGGTTTGCGGCATATTCAGCTTTTCCTGCATCTGGCTAACCATGCGGGTGGCGTCGCTCAACGACATGCTCGAAGCCAGGTTGAATGACACAGTGACGGATGGAAAAGAACTGGTGTGATTAAGGACCAGCGGCGTGGTGCTCGGCTGAGCCGAACTGATCGAGGACAGCGGAATGAGACCGCTCCCAGTGGCATTGAGATAAATGTTCTTCAACCCATCGGGACTCTGCCAGTATTGCGGCGCTACCTCAAGCACCACGTAATACTGGTTCAGTTGTGTGTAGATGATGGAAACTTCCGACTGTCCGAAGGCGCTGTAGAGGGACTGATCCAAAGACTGCGGCGTAATGCCAAGTCGCGCGGCGGTCGGTCGATCATAAGCGATCAACTCTTGCAGGCCGCTATTCTGCGCATCGGTATTCACATCCTGAAAGCCGGGCAGTTCCTTCATTCCGGTCAGCAGGATGGGGCCCCAGTGGGCAAGGTCTGCTACGTTGTCCGACTGGATGGTGTATTGATACATAGCATTGCTCGAGCGTCCTCCGATGTTCAGATCCTGCGCCGCTCGAAGGAAGGCTGTGGCAACCGGAAGCTGGTTGAGCTTGGGCCGCAGGCGATTAATAATCTCAGGCGCTCCAATCTTGCGCTCATCGAGAGGTTTGAGCGCGATAAATATGGAGCCAGCATTGGATGCGCCGCTGCCGCCCGTATGGGCAATGACATTGGCGACGGATGGATCGGCCTGGATAACCTTTTCAAGTTGCAAGATCGAATTATCCATCACCGGAAACGATGCGTCCTGCGGTCCCTGCACACCTCCCATGAGCACTCCTGTATCCTGCTGCGGAAAAAATCCCTTGGGGATAATGTCGATGAGATAGAAGTTCAATGCGATAGTAAGCAGGAGGAGAATCAATATGGGAGCGGGGTGCCTCAATACCCACGTTAGTGAACGGCTGTAAGCGGAAAGCATCCATGTGAATCCGCGCTCCGTGATGCGGTAGGCGCTGCCGTGCTTGATTGCTTTCTCGTCTTTAAGAAGGAAAGCGCACATCATGGGCGTAGTGGTGAGGGAGATGACCATTGAAACAAGGATCGCCGTCGACAGGGTGATGGCAAACTCGCGGAAGAGCCGGCCGACGATGCCCGCCATCAGAAGGATCGGGATAAAGACCGCAATCAGCGACATGCTGATGGAGAGAATCGTAAACCCGATCTCTTTGGAGCCTTGAAATGCGGCCTTCATGGGCGTCATGCCGGCCTCACGAAGGCGGGAGATGTTTTCCATCACCACGATGGCATCATCGACCACGAAGCCCGTCGAAATAGTCAATGCCATGAGGGAGAGGTTGTCGATGCTGAAGCCAAATAGATACATGACGGCAAAGGTGCCGATCAGCGAAGCAGGAACAGCAACGGTGGGAATAAGTATGGCTCGCCAGTTACGCAGAAAGATGAAGACGACAAGAATCACCAGGATGACGGAAAGGATAAGAGTTTTCTCTACATCGCTGACGGAGGCGCGGATGGTGGTGGTGCGGTCAATGACGACGGTAGTCTTGATGCCTTGTGGAATGGATGCTTCAATTGATGGCAACTCCGCGCGAACGCGGTCGACTGTGTCGATGATATTAGCGCCCGGTTGGCGAAATATCATGATGGTAATCGAGGGTGTGCCGTTCAGGTATCCAGATGTGCGAATGTTCTGCGCTCCATTGGACACGTCGGCTACATCGACGAGCCGGACAGCGGCTCCCTTGTTGCTTCCGACAATAAGCGATTTGAATTGGTCCGCAAGAGATATCTGATCGTTGGTGACGATGTCCGCGGTCGTAATTCCGTCAGAGATCTGGCCGGCCGGCTCGTGAGCATTTTGCAGGCTTAATACGGATTGGATATTCTGGAGTGTAAGTCCGTGGCTATTGAGCAGCGTGGGATTCACCTCCACACGCACGGAAGGACCGGATCCTCCACCGACAGCTACCTGCCCGACACCCTGAATTTGCGATATCTTCTGCGCGATGACCGACGATGCTTCGTCATAGAGCGTAGGCTTGTCATACTTGTCTGAAGTAAGTCCGAGAATGATAATCGGCGAGTCCGCGGGATTCACTTTGCGATAAGTCGGGTTGGCCGGCAGGTTCGCGGGCAGATAGGTTCGCGCGGCGTTGATCGCTGCCTCGACGTCCCGCGCCGCGCCGTCGATGTCACGACTCAAATCAAATTGCAGCGTGATTGAAGTGCTGCCCAGCGAACTTGACGAAGTCATCTCGGTGACGCCGGCGATATGGCTGAACTGGCGCTCCAAAGGAGTTGCAATGGAGGATGCAATGATGTCTGGACTTGCGCCTGGCAAGCTGGCTGAGACCGAGATCGTCGGAAAATCAACTTGCGGCAAAGGGGAAACAGGCAGAACCTTGAAGGCGACGGCCCCCACAAGCACGACGCCAGCAGTAAGCAAGGTTGTAGCTACCGGGCGGCGGATGAAGGGGGCTGAGATATTCATGATTGCTCTGCCGGTTGTGGCTGGCTGCCGGATGAGACGGATTTTGGCGAACGGCTGAAATGATGGCCAATGCGATCAAAGAAGATATAGATGACAGGCGTGGTATAGAGTGTTAGAACCTGACTCAGCAACAGGCCTCCGACCATGGCAATGCCCAAGGGACGCCGCAACTCTGACCCCATCCCTTGCCCAACGGCCAATGGAATGCCCGCCAGCAGCGCGGCCATTGTCGTCATCATGATGGGGCGGAAGCGCAGCAGGCAGGCATCATAAATGGCATCTGTTGCGCTTTTCCCGTGCGCACGTTCTCCCTCCATGGCAAAGTCAACCATCATGATTCCATTCTTTTTCACAATGCCAATGAGCAGGATAATGCCGATGATGGCGACAACGCTGAGGTCTTGCTTAAAAAGGATAAGGGCAAGCAATGCACCCACGCCTGCCGAGGGCAGTGTGGAAAGAATGGTAACGGGGTGAATGAAACTCTCATACAAAACGCCAAGCACGATATAAACAGCGGCCAGCGCGGCGAGAATCAGAAGGCCTTCATTGGAGAGCGAGCCCTTGAAAGAAGCGGCGGTTCCCTGGAATCCCACCTGTACGCTGGCCGGCATGTTCAGGCCCTTCTGCGCCTTTTCAATGGCCGTAATCGCGCCTCCCAGCGCGGCATTTGGCGCCAGATTGAACGATACGGTAACTGCCGGAAACTGGCCCTGGTGATTGATTGAAAGCGACTCGGCCGCATTTTCAATATGAGTGAAGGCGCTGAGAGGCACGGCATTGGATGCGGTAGTAGTTGTGGTTGCATTCGCCGTTGAAGAAGTGCTGCTTGCGCCTACGCCGGAGCTGATGGCATTTGACGGAATGCTGAGAACTGTCGAGGACGGCGTGTATTTCACCGTAGTCGTCGTCGCGTTGGAACCGGCGGACGAAGAGCCCGAGGATGCGTAGGTCGAGGATGCGGAGGGTCCAGAAGTTCCCGTGGATGTGTTGGTCTGGATATACAAATCCTGAAGTTGCTTGGGGCTCTGCTGAGAGCTTGGAGCCGTTTCGAGAATCACGTGATACTGGTTCAACTGCGTGTACATGGTGTTGATCTGACGCTGCCCAAAAGCATCATAGAGTGTGCTGTCGATTGTGGATGGCGCAATGCCAAGCCGCGATGCGGTTACGCGATCAATGACCAGTGAGACCGCCAAGCCTCCGGTTTGCTGATCGGTGGCCACGTCGGCCAATTGAGGCAATCGCTTCATCTTGTCCACGAGCCGGCCGGTCCACAGGTTCAGTTCGTTCGCGTTGGGATCCTCCAGCGTGTACTGGTACTGTGTGCGGCTGACGCGGTCGTCCACCGTGATGTTTTGCACCGGCTCCATATAGAGTTCAATGCCATCCACTGGTTTAAGGCTCTTCTGCAGTCTGCGAATAACATCCGAGGCGCTCATGTCGCGCGCGTTCAGCGGCTTCAGGTTGATGGACATTCGTCCGCTGTTCAGCGTGGTGTTGGTTCCATCCGCGCCGATGAAGGAAGAAAGACTCTCGACCGCCGGATCCTTGAGGATGATGGCTGCCAGTTGTTGCTGTTTCTCTTCCATGGCCGCAAAGGAGATGGTTGCCGGCGCTTGCGAGATGCCCTGAATTTCGCCCGTGTCCTGTGTGGGGAAAAACCCCTTGGGAATGACAACGTAAAGCACAACAGTCAGCACCAGAGTGACGGCAGCTACGCATAGAGTAATGGTCTGGTATCCCAGCACAAACTTGAGTGTGCGACCGTAAAATGCGATAACGCTCTCGAAGGCCCGTTCGGAAGCTTTGTAGAAGCGGCCTTGCTGCTCCTTGGGAGGAGAATGGCGCAGAATGCGTGAGCACATCATCGGCGTCAGGGTGAGGGAGACAACAGCCGACAAAATGATCGTGACGGCCAAGGTAACCGCGAACTCGCGAAAGAGGCGGCCGATCACTCCGCCCATGAAAAACAGCGGAATCAGCACTGCAATCAGCGACACGGTGAGTGAGATGATGGTGAAGCCGATCTGCTCCGCGCCCTTCATGGCCGCCTGCATTGGCGAGTCTCCGGTCTCGAGATAGCGCGTGATGTTTTCGATCATCACAATCGCGTCATCCACCACAAAGCCGGTGGAGATGGTCAGCGCCATCAGCGAAAGATTGTCCAGACTATAGCCCAGCGCATACATGACGCCGAGAGTTCCAACCAATGAAACCGGCACGGCGATGCTGGGAATGATGGTTGCGTAAAGGTTGCGCAGAAACACAAAGATGACCATCACCACCAGGGCAACGGTTAGCATCAACTCGAATTCGACGTCGGATACCGAGGCTTTGATTGCCGAGGTCAGATCGGTGAGCGGCGTGACTTTGATGGATGCCGGCAGGTTCACTTCAAGCTGGGGAAGAATCGCCTTGATGGCCTTGACCACGTTGATGGTGTTGGCGCCGGGCTGTCTTTGAACGTTGACGATGACCGCCGGGGTCTCGTTCATCCACGCGGCCTGCTTGTTGTTTTCGATGCCATCCACCACCTGCGCAACATCCTTCAGCATGATGGGCGCGCCATTGCGGTAGGCAACCACAACCTTGCGATAGTCTTCGCTGGTTACCAGTTGATCGTTGGCATTGATCTGGTAGTCCTGATGCGGTCCGTCAAAATTGCCTTTGGCGGCATTGACGCTGGTGGCGAGCAGCGTGGTGCGCAAATCTTCAAGATTAAGGCCATAAGAGGAAAGCGCTGTCGGGTTGGCTTGAATGCGCACAGCCGGCTTTTGCCCTCCGCTGATGCTCACCAGGCCAACCCCGCTTAACTGCGAGAGCTTGGGCGCAAGCCGCGTATCGACCATATCTTCAACCTGCGACAGCGGGATTGAGTCGGATGTGATGGCCAGCGTAAGTACGGGAGCATCGGCGGGATTGGTCTTGCTATAAACCGGCGGCGAGGGAAGATTCGATGGCAAAAAACTCTGCGCCGCGTTAATGGACGACTGAACCTCTTCTTCAGCAATATCGATATTCAAGCTAAGGTCAAACTGCAGCACGATCACAGACGATCCACCGGAACTGGTCGAGGTCATCTGGCTCAGCCCCTGCAGTTGTCCGAACTGACGTTCGAGGGGAGCAGTTACCGTGGTCGCCATCACGTCAGGGCTGGCGCCCGGATAGAAGGTCAGCACCTGGATGGTGGGATAATCCACCTCTGGCAAAGCAGAGACTGGTAACTGGAAATACGCAACGATACCCACTAGCAGGATGGCTGCCATTAGCAGCGCGGTGGCAACGGGTCGCTGAATGAAAGGTCCGGATGGATTCACGGAGTATTGCTCGCCACGGGATTGGACGAAGACGCCTGCTTCGATACGATGATCTTGCTCCCGCTCTGCAACTTGTCAAAGCTGCTGGTAACCACAACCTCGCCGGAATCGATTCCTGTCACCGAGGTCATGCCGCCGTCGGCAACTCCTGTCGTGATGTTGCGCGCGCTTGCCGTTCCGTTCGTCACCACATAGAGAAAGGCTATCTGCCCATTGTGCTGAACGGCGTTGGTGGGAACCAGGGTGACGCCGTCGAGCGTATTCACCAGCAGCCGGGTATTGACAAACTGGTTGGGAAACAGAGCGCCGTTCTTGTTATCGAAGAGGGCGCGCAGCTTCACCGTGCCCGTTGTGGTGTCGATCTGGTTGTCGATGCTCAGTAACTTGCCCGATGCGATGGTCGCGGTTTGTGCGCGGTCCATGGCCTCTACGGGCAGTGTGTGCAGCTTCCGCATGCGCGCCTGCACCTCTTCCAGGTTGTCTTCCGCCACGGTAAAGATCACCGTTGTGGGCTGCATCTGGGTGATGACCGCCAGCGTCGTGGCCGCCGATGCTTGCACCACGTTCCCAGGATCGACAAGGCGAAGACCAACTCGCCCCGCGATTGGTGCGGTGATGTGGCAATAGCCGAGCTCGACCCGGTTATAATTCACCGTACCCTGATCGTTCTTCACCGTGCCCTTGTCTTGCAGCACGATTTTTTCCTGATCATCCAGCAGTTGTTTGTTGATTCCATTGCGCGCCCACGCCGTGCGATAGCGTTCCAGGTCCATTTGCGCCTGAGACAAAATGTTCTCATCGCGCTCCAGCGCGCCCTCGGCTTGCAGTAGTTGCGCCTGATAGGGCCGCGGATCAATGTCGATCAGCGCGTCTCCTTTTTGAACGTACTGTCCCTCTCTGTAATGCACCGAAGTGAGCACTCCGCTTGCCAGCGCGGTGATGGAGGCGGTGTAGACCGGCGTAACCGTGCCGATGGCATCAAGGTAGATGCCAATGCTGCCTTTTGTCGCCGTAGCCACCGTGGCGGAAACGGATGGTTTCACGGCGGCCAGTGCGCGCTTCGCAGCCGCGGCTTTGACAGCGTTATTGTGAATGGCTAAAGAAACAATCCCGGCCGGAAGCAGCAGCAGAAGCAAACTCGTCCACAGAAACCAGCGCTTTTTGTACCAGGGAGAAGGCAAAGGCAATTGGTGATCAGAACCAATGTAAGGGAGATCCGACTCATCAGAGACTTCAGACATACGGACTCCGTAGCCTACGAACAGTTGATAAAGTGCTGCTCGCAGAATTGCTGAATTCCGCGCAAATGTATGTGCTGTATTGCTCATTCCCGCCGGTCGGCTTGCTCGGTCAGGCAGCGGTCCGCAAATGCGCGTACGGTGAGGGCGCCCTCTGGATGAGTTGTGGAGTTTGTCCGCTCTTTCTTCTTCTCTGCCGCGGGCGAAATTCCGTTCGCGACACCGCTTCTTGGAAATCGACGGAACGTCGAATTATTTTCCGATGCAGAAAGTGGAAAAGATGAGATTAAGGATGTCGTCGGGGGTGGTTTGGCCGGTGAGGGAGTCGAGGGCCCAGAGGGCGCGATAGAGATCGAGCAGAATCATCTCGTGAGGAATGGACGAGTTGTTGGCTTGGGCGGCGTCGGCGAGAGCGGCAAGAGTGGACTGAATGGCTTGCTGGTGGCGCAAGGTGGTGAGCAGGCCGGGTTCGGAGGCTGCTCCGCCGGTGGCCAGGGCCAAAATGCGCTCACGCAGGGCCGCGATGCCCTGGCCAGTGAGCGCGGAGGTGGGCAGTGCGGGCAGGCCGATAGCGTCAGGCAGTGAGCTGGCGGCGGCCAGATCGCATTTGTTGAAAGCGACGAGGGCGGGGCGGCCTGAGGCGGCGGCCAGAAGGCGGCGCTCCTCGTCGTTCAGGGGCTGAGTAGCGTCGAGCACGATAAGCACGAGGTGGGCGTCGGCGAGGGCTTCGCGGCTGCGCTGGATGCCGAGCTGCTCGACCTCGCCGGCGGCCTCGCGCAGGCCGGCTGTATCGACCAGTTCGAGGGGAATGCCGTCGAGGGCGATGCGTTCGCTGACAGTGTCGCGGGTGGTGCCGGGCGTGGCGGAGACGATGGCGCGTTCGCGCTCAACCAAACAATTAAAGAGGGAGCTTTTGCCGGCGTTGGGGCGGCCAACAATGGCCAGGGTCAAGCCGTCGTGAACGATGCGGCCGCGGGCGAAAGAGGCCGCCAGGGCGGCCAGGGGCGGGGTGAGAGCGTCGATGCGGCGAGCGATCTCAGCTTGAGGAGTGATCTCAACATCGTCCTCGGCAAAGTCGATGCCGGCTTCGAGCAGGGCGATGAGATCGACGAGCGCTTGCTTGGCGGGCGCGACCCGGCGGCTGAGCGCACCGCCCAGTTGGCTGGCGGCCTGGCGGGCCTGAGTCAGGGTTTGCGCATCGATCAGGTCGCGAACAGCCTCGGCCTGGGTTAGATCGAGGCGGCCAGAGAGAAATGCGCGCTGGGTAAATTCGCCTGGGTCGGCCAGGCGCGCGCCCAGAGCAAGGGCGCGGCTTAACAGCAGCTCCAACACAATGGGCGAACCGTGAGCGGCAATTTCAACCAGATCGTCGCTGGTATAAGAATGCGGAGCGGCAAAATAGGTGACCAATGCTTCGTCGATGCGCTGGGCGCAATCCGAGTCGTCGAGCACATCGGCCAGCCGGGCGTGAGCCGGTTCAAGGGGATAGCGAAGCCGGACGAGCTGCACGGCAATCGAGCAAGCGTCGGGTCCGCTGAGGCGGACGATGCCGATACCTCCGCGACCGGGAGGCGTCGAGATGGCGGCGATGGTATCGGCGGTGGGCTCCGGTGTGCTCATAGACTTAAAGATAGTGTAGAGGCTGCCGGAGCAGAGACAGCGAGCGCGGTGAGGCAAGTTTCCGACGCAAGCGAACGTTTTGCGTTACGAGGCGCTCTTTAGCATATAGAGATGCAAAACACGCTGAGCCTCGCTGTTGCAGCAGATCCCGCGCAACTGGCAAGACGCCGAAGACGCTGTCCAGGAGTTTTTGCAATTGGAGGATATCCCTCGTCGCGATTCTGGTTCCGGGCAAGCCAACGGTCATCTATACCTCAGCCGATGCGGTCACCGATCACAAGGTCGAGATCGTCGCAACGGCCAAACCCCTCAGCGAAAAATGAGCGGCTGGCCAATTGCAAAAGCTGTACCGAGTTGTGATCCGTCTCGATGTGATCTGAATCACGGAGCTAAGGAATGCGACTCGGTAGGCTATCGTGAGGGTGTGCTTCAGCCGGAGCCCCCAAGAGCGAATAAGGAGCAATTTCATGGCTTATGTAGTGACCGATGCTTGTACCAAGGACTTTGTTTGTGTGACGGAGTGCGCCACTGCCGCCATTGCGCCCATGGAGGAAGACGCCGCGGCGGCAACCGTTTCCCAGGTGTACATCAATCCGGATGAATGCATCGATTGCGGCAGTTGTGCCTCGATTTGTCCGCAAGGCGCTATTTTCTCCGCCGATGAATTGCCTGCCGGCAAGGCGCAATTTGCAGAGAAGAACCAGGCGTATTTCAACTAAGAATTTTTCTGGTGGTGCGGGCCGCCCTTTCCACATAAAACGCGGAAGGTATGAGGCTGGAAGTTGCTTCTGGGTTGTGTCCATAAAAACCGCGTTCCTTCAACAAGAGAAACCTTGTTGAAGGAACGCGGTTTTTGGTTGATGGGCGCAACTATGGATGTGGGTTGGCAGGATTCTGCGGCTCGGACTTGTCGGCGGAAGCGGCGGATGGCGTGGCTGGTGCAACGGTGGGCGCAGCCGGCGCGCTAACAGGCGGGAGCAGGGGCGTGGCCGGCAGGGTTGCCGGGGGCGCTCCGGGCGTCGTAATGGGCAGAACAAGGGTTTGCACGGTGGCCGGATCGTCGCGCAGCTTCAGGTAGAGCTGCCCGTTGGTGGGGCGGGGGACGCTGAGCTGGGTTCCTGTGAACTCCGGGGGAACGTCGGTGGCGTTGTCGAACTCAGGCGTGGAAGCGATGGAAGTGGCCAGGAAGAGGTTGACTCCGGTGAGGGTGCAGGGCTTGGCGGTGGCGTGGGGGCAGCGCAGCTCCTTGAATCCTGGCAGGCGGACGAGGGTTCCCAAGGGTAGCCAGTCGCCTGTGACGCCCTCGGCGGAGATGGCGCGGGCGCGGATTGGCCCGAAGGCCGAAGAGCCAAAGCGGGCGAGCGGCGTCAGCACACCCAGGGCGGTTTTGGCGTCTTCGAGCAGAAGGGTCCCGTCGGCCAGGGAGAGCAGGGTGTGGAAGCTGCCGTCTTCAGCCGCGACTTCCACCTTCTGGTCGCGGGGGAAGTTGGCGGGCACACGGGATTTGAGGAAGAAGAGCAGGCGGCCTTCGACGGGCAGATCGTCGGGGCTGCCCAGGTGAACCGGCGAGGCCGCCGTGGCGGAGTCGTCTTGAGCGCCTTTGCTGAGCAGGGTGACCTGGGGGCGTTGAGGCTCGACGTTGACCTTGACCTTCAACTGCCGGCCATCCTGCAACTGCACACTGGCGGAGTAGCGCTTGCCGGGTTCGAGGCTGGCAGTGGTGGCGTCGGTGCGCAGGGCTAGCTGGTCGTAGTCTTGCACCCGGTTGAGGGCGGCCGGAGTCCAGGAGATGCCGTCGAAAGTGGCCTTGGCTACTTCGTCGAGACGGGTGCCTTTCAAGATGGCCTCGGCATCGCCAACGCTGAGGGTAAGCCGATCAAGCGAGGCGGCTTCGGCATAGGCCTTCAGGCTCAACTGGTCGGGCTTGTTCAATCCGAACTGATAGATATTCAGGGTGATTGGCCCGGGCTGGGCGTCCTTGAGGGGAACGGAAACCTCGAGCTGCTCTGGCTTGAGCGGCTTCCAGAGGAGTTTCACGGGGCTGCCGGTGGCGGCCGGAAGCTCGATGCGGTCGACGCAGAGGGAGCTTTCGTTTTCCAGGTGGAGGGTATCCTCGCGGCCGACGACCAGGGCTGACTGGTCGGCTGGCGCCACGGTCCACTTGCCCACTTGCGCGGAGTGGAGGTGAAAGCGCGGCCCTTCCCAGTCGTCAAAACCCCATTTGCCGCGCAGAACACCGGTCAGCTCGGGCTCGGGCAGCAAGGGTGCGGGATGGTCGAGCACCATGCCGCCCTGAGAGGAATCGACTTTGACGGGCAGATCAATGGGGCCGGCTTTGGAGTCGATGTGGAGCTTGAGATCGTGGCCCAACTGGGTGGCGAAGACCAGGGGCGCGCCTTCGACGGGCAAAACCATGCTGGGCTTTTGCGCGCAAAAGGCGTCAGCGGGGCTAACCGGGTGGAGGGGTGGTAGCTTGGCTGCTCCCACCGGCGGCAGGGCCACCACCACGACCGATTTAGGGTCGCGGAAGGAGGGTGGAGTGTTGAGGCGCAGATTGAGGGTGTCTTTGGTGGGCAGGGCGAGAGCGGGGATGTAGAGAAAATGGGCGGTGTGCAGAGAGGCGAGAATCTTGGCGGTATCGACGATGGCGCCGACGTAGGGGCTATAGGCGCCTGCGCCGCCCACGGTGGAGTAACTGATCTGATTCATCAGGTCGCCGGTGGAGCCGTTGGCCAGTTGCTCCACCTTGGATTGCATATTGGTGTCGTCGAGGACGAGCGAATCGGTGTGCTGGACAAGGCAGGGGGCCTGCTGGTCGCTGGGCTTGTCGAAGCATTGCTGGTCGAGCTTGATGCCGAGGCTGCGGGCGGCGCGTTCGGCGCGTTCCTTGAGCAGCTTGGGGTCGGTTTGCGAGGTTTCCTTGACCTCGGCAAGGTAGGCCTCGAGCCTCATGCGGTCCCAACTGGCGGCTTGCAGATCCTGGCTGGCGCGGACGAATGCGCCGGGCAGCTTGCGCACGGCGTTGCGCAGGGTGCTGAAGTCGCCGCCGGTTTCGGGGGCGAGAAAGAGAAGGGCTTGCTCGGCCTCTTTGGGAACGGTGACAAAGACGCCCTCTTCGCGGGCCTCGCGGGTCCAGGTCTCGACGCGGGTAAACCACTCGATGGGCGGAGGATTGGTGGCGCCGCGGAGAAAAACCACAACCAGAACGAAATGGGTGGACTGGCTTTCAGGGAAGTCGGGATGAATCCACAGGCGGTCACCGGCGAGCAGGTTGGGCACCGAGGAAATGGGCAGCGTAACCTCGCCGCGCTTGACGTGCATGTCCACCTTGGGGCCGGAAAGATCGAAGGCCGGGCCATCGGCGCGCAGTCCAGTCGGAATCAAAGTGCAAAGCAACAGCCACAACAAGCAAAGTCGCATGGCTACTATTGTACGAAGTTGCAGCCGTAAAAAATGCAAAGAAAAGCCGCAACTTTCTGTGGTGTTTCGGGTTGGGCGCAAAATATCTTGGTTGGAACAGCGCGTTCCGCTTTCATTTCATATAAACTGGACGCTGCATAGCTTCAAAACCCGGGAACTAATGTAGAGCATTTTTCAAATCGTGCGGTTTAAAGAGTTCATGTTTTGTTGCGGACCGCATGGGTGCATGAAAGTGTCTTCAATTGATCCGAAAGGTTCGGCGGAGTGCGCCGGAGCGCCGGAAGCAGGCAAGCGACCGGGGAATTAGTCTAAAGGAAGCTGAAAGCAGCTCCGGTAGAGCAGAATGTTGTTTGAAACAAAGAGTGGTTGCGGCGCATCCCCTGCTGCGATGAGGGAAGTTTAGAACTAAGGCTGCTTTCGATTGCGGCCACGCATGGGCGTCTCTGGAACAAGGCGATAAGGTCTGACAGAGCGCCGTGGCGCGGGCGGCGGAGAGCGCATACGGAGAAGAAAAAATGAAGTCGACGAAAGCTGCCCAAAGCAGCGTAGAAGTGAGCAATCTGAGCATTCCCGATGCGGAAGAGATGATTGAAGAAGCCCTGAATGAGCTGGCGTTCAGCACGGACCCGGGATTGACGCGGGCCTTGCATTTTCTGGCTCCGGCTGGTTATCAGGCCATTGTGGAGCTGTGCAGTGAAAACGGGCGCAGCAAGCGGCGTAATGCCATGGCCACGGCTTGGTCGCCCGAGGAAGACGAAGTGCGCATCTATTTTGAGCGCATCGATGGAGACGAAGAGGCTCCGCGGCCGGCCCGAGCGTCGCGCGCGGCAGTCGAGCCGGTTTTTGACGAGGATGAGGACGACAGCCAGGAGGCGGTGATTCCCGCCGATCTGGATGCGCGGGTGAAGGAGTTGTGCGCCGCATTGGCCGAGGCGGAGCGGGGCGGGCACGCTTTTATCGCGCTCAAGTGGTTCCGCGACTCGTTTTTGCCGCGCAAGGCCTTTCGCTGGAATCAGAACCCGGAGTCGCGACAGGCGGTTCTGGCCGAGGCGATTCAGCGCGGTGTGGTGCTGACCAGCAAGATTGCCAACCCCAAGACGCCTGCGTATCCGACGACTACCATTCGCCTGAACCGCGCCGAGGCCGGCATTCCCGAGGAAGCGCAGCGCTTTCACCCGGTGACGGCGCACGGCGATTCGATCGCCGAGGCGATTGAAGAAGAACGGGGGAACCTGTGAGCTGCTATTTTCTGGAGGCCACGGCCTTTGCCAAGCTGTTTGTGCAGGAGCAAGGCACCGACGAGCTGATCCGCCTGATGGAGGCGGTCGAGGACAACCGCAAGCTGATTTCAGCCTCGACGCCGCTGGAGGTGTATGCGGCGGTGCGGCGGCGGGAGCGCAGTGGGGATATTTCAGCCGAGGACGCAACCGCGGCGCTGGATATTCTGCGCCTGGAAGCGGCGCGGATGGTGCAGGAGCCGCTGAATCCGGCGGTGCTCGAGGCGGCCCGGCAACTGCTGGACCGCACCGAGTTGCACTGGCCCGACGCCCTGCAACTGGGCGCGGCGCTGGTGGCGCGGGAGATGTTCCAGGGCACGGAGATCATCTTTGTGTCGGCCTCGGCGCAACTGCTGGCGGTGGCCAAAAGCGAGGGCTTCCATGCGCTCGATCCGGCCAAAGATACGGTTGTGCCGGTCAAGGAAGCAGAGTAGGCCCGTCCCCCCTGATGGGGGCGGAAAGGAAACGGAAATTGAGTCAGATTTCGGTTGACGCCAGCCTTTGCAAAAAAGACGGTGCGTGCGTGGACGTTTGTCCAGCCAAAGTGCTGGCGCTGGGTGAGGATGGATTTCCCCAAGAGATTTCCGAAAAAGGGTGCATTCACTGCGGCCAATGTGTAGCAGTCTGCCCCACCCAGGCATTGACTCACTCTGGCTTGCCAGAAGAAGTCTTTTTGCCCGCATGCAAGAACCTGCCGACCCCGGCGATGATGGATGGTTTGTTGATGAGCCGCCGCTCCGTGCGGGTTTTCAAAAACCGGCCGGTGGCGCGGGAGACGCTGGAAGCGTTGCTCGATGTGGCCCGGCGGGCGCCAACCGCCTCGAACTCGCAGAAGCTGCACTGGATTGCCGTCGAGGAGAAGGCAAAGGTTCATGCCCTGGCGCGGGAAACGGTAAACGGCTTGCGGAGTGTTGGATTCAGCCAGACGGTGTTGCGGCAATGGGAAAACGGATACGACTTTGCCTTGCGCGGCGCACCCGCAGTCGTAGTGGCTTGCGCGCCAGCGGATTATGAATGGGGAAAACAGGATTGCGCCATTGCTCTGACCTTTCTGGAGCTGGCCGCGGAGGCGCGTGGCCTGGGCGCGTGTTGGACCGGTTATCTGACCCGCGTTGCCGGGGCGTATGCTCCACTTCGTCAGGCGCTGTCGGTTCCCGATGGATATGCCGTATGCGGCGGGCTGATGCTCGGCGAGAGCAAATATAGATACCGGCAGATTCCTCCCAGAAAGCCCCTCAGTGTGCAATGGATATAGGCTTCTGACCGCTTTCTTTTACTGCCCCTGCCGGAAGCGGTTGGCCTGCTCAAACTCGCTGCGCAACTCGGGTGTGCGCAGGTTTTCGCGCAGGTGGGCGATGCGCTGCTCAAGGGCGTAGAGCGTGGCTTGCACGGCTTCGGTGTTGGTGTGGGCAATGTCGCGCCACATCGAGTAAGGGCTGGCGCCGAGGCGCGTCATCTCGCGCAAGGCGCGGCCGCCCACATCTTTCAACTCCGGCGCGTCGCCGACTTCTTCTTCCAGCAAAGCGCTTAACGCCGTGGCCAAAAATTGCGGCAAGTGGCTGACCCATGCCACCAGCTTGTCGTGGCGCGCGGGGTCAAGATCGAGAGTGCGAGAGCCCATCGCGACGACCAGCTCGCGCCACTCCGCCACCAACTCCGCCGCTTGCGGCGAACGCTGCCAGGCCGGGTCGTCGGTGAAAAGCCAAACCGCACCGCGAAAGAGCGTGGCGTCGCCCAGAGCCGCCCCGCCGCGCTCCTTGCCGGCCATCGGGTGACCGGGCAAGAAGGCCGCGCGCTCGGGCGTGTTGAAGAGCTGTCCGGCGGCTGCCGTGATCTGGCCTTTGGTGCTGCCCACGTCAGTGACCAGGTGCGCGGGGCCGAGCGCGGGGGCGAGCTTTTCCATCAGGTCGAGGGTGGCAAAGATGGGCACGGCCAACACCGTGACCTGGCTTTCCGTTGCGGCCTGCAAGGGGTCGGCGGCGATGGAGTCGATGGCTCCGGCGGCTAGAGCCGTCTGCGCGCCTTCCGCGCCGCGGTTCCAACCCACGATGGAGCCAGTAAAACCAGAGGCGCGCAGAGCTAAACCCACTGACGTGCCCAGCAACCCCGTGCCGATGATGGCGATGCGATTGATCATGATTTACCTACGAGACTTTCTAAATAATAAGCTGGGGAGACCACAGTGACTCCATTGCGAATCGGTTCTGGAAAGTGGATAAGATTGCCGGTCACAAGCCATGCGCCTGCCGCATGGGCAAGGGCGATAAAGGGTGTGTCCTTTGGGTCGGGGCAAAGATAAGGCCACAATGGGGGCTCGGGAAGCCTCATGCTCGCCTCGATCAAATACTCCAGCCAAAGTGGAGGAAACCCGTAACGGTGAAACTTGGCGCGGCGAACAACTTCTCTGTATTCAGCCGCGATTTTTGGACTGGTCACAATATGGATCATGCCACTCAACACCAAATCCGCAACGATCTTTGCCGGTGGTCCGTGGGGATTGATGGCGGCAGAGACAATCACGTTGGTATCAAGCACAACTAAGCGCATTCCAACTCATCCTCAACCGAAGCGCGAATGCGGTTGATCTCTGCCTCGATCTCCTCGTCGCTCGCCAAGCAGGCTCCCGAGGCCTCGGCATGACGCCATCCCTCGCGCAGGCTGGCCAGCGCCATGGCGCGCCGCAGTTCGCGGTCCTCTTTCACCACATCGCCAAAAACGGGAACCAAAAAGAAGACAGGGCCATTCTGGCCAACCAGAAGAGTGGTTTCTCCCGCCGGGACTTCTTTCAAAGCCTTGGCTCCGCGCGTTCTGAACTCACGCAGTGAAACTTGGCGCATGATGTGCCTCCAAGGCTGAATGTAGCCATATTGGCTACGCTTGTCAAGGATGACTTGCGGAGGATTTTCCTTGTTGAACAGGGGCTACACAGGATGCGAAAAACTCGTTTGCAGCCAGGTTTTGTAACAAGGGCACGACTTTAGTCGTGCCGATTGAGGCCAAAACGGTTTTTCGGCTTTACAGGCTGCGGAAAAACTCAGTTGCTGCCAAGTTTTGTGTCAGGGCACGACTTCAGTCGTGCCGATTGAGGCCAAAACAAATTTTCGGCTTTAGCCGCTGCGGGAATGTAAATGATAGAAAACAAATACCGCAGGGGCTAAGGCCCAGGTCTTTTTTTGGCATTTGCGGCACCCTTCGACTTCGCTCAGGGCAGGCTACAAGTCGTGCTCTTTCGAAACGCAGCGACCTTGAATAGGCCGCTGCGCTTATTGCTACAGCGTTCGGCCCACGGCCCCGGCGATCACCCGCAACTCGACGATCAACTTGTCAAATTGGTCCAGGTAGAGGGTCTGCGCGGCGTCCGAGGCGGCTTTGTCTGCGTTGGGGTGAATCTCGACCAGAATCGCGTCGGCTCCGGCGGCGACCGCGGCCTTGGCCATGGGAGCGACCATGTCGCGGCGGCCGGTGCCGTGCGAGGGGTCGCCCACAATGGGCAGGTGCGAGAGCTTGTGAACCACCGGAATGGCGGCGATGTCCATGGTGTTGCGGGTGGCCGTCTCATAGGTGCGGATGCCGCGCTCGCACAAGATCACGTCGTAGTTGCCGCCCGACAGGATGTATTCGCTCGACAGCAGCAGCTCTTCGATGGTGGCGGCGATGCCGCGCTTCAGCAGCACCGGCTTGCGAATCTTCCCCAGCTCGCGCAGCAGGTTGAAGTTTTGCATGTTGCGCGCGCCCACCTGGAAAACATCGGTATAGGGCAGCATGGGCTCGATCTGCGAAATTTCCATGACTTCCGTGACGGTGAGCAGGCCATTCTCTTGCGCGGCCTCGTGCATCAGTTGCAAGCCGGGAATGCCGAGGCCCTGAAAGGCATAAGGCGAACTGCGCGGCTTGAAGGCTCCGCCGCGCAAAAAGCCCGCGCCGGCAGCCTTGACGCGGCGGGCGATGGTGAAGATCTGCTCGCGGTTTTCGATGGCGCACGGTCCGGCGATAATGGCGACCTGATTGCCGCCGATCTTGGCTCCGTTGGCAAATTCGACGACCGTGCCCTCGGGGCGGAAGGCGCGACCGGCCAGCTTATAGGGCGCGCTGATGCGATGGACGTTGAGTACGCCGGGAAGCGCTTCAAAGATGCCCAGATCGAGGCTGGCGGTGGGGCCAACGCCGGCCAAAATTGTCTGGCTGGCTCCGGTGGTGCGGTGAACGCCGACGCCTGCTTCCATCATGGCGTCGATGACGGCGTCGATCTGCTCTTCGGTGGCTTTTTCCTGCATGGATACGATCATTGCTTTGTCCCTGTCTCGGGCGCGCCAGTCTTTGTCTGGGTGCCTGTGCCTTGGCCCGGCTGCGTAGCCTGGGCATTTTTTTCGGATGCCAACTCGTTGCGCTGCAGGGCGCGCATCACGTCGATGATGCGCTCATAGATATGCGTCAATTCGATGTCGGGCAAGGGGCCCTGGTTGGCGGCGCGCACATTGGCATAGATCACCTTTTCGCGGGCGGGCTCATAAACCGGCAGCGACGTGACGGCCTTCAAGTGACCGATCATGAGCGCGGCGCGAGCCCGCTCACTGAGCAGCTCAACAAGCTGCCGGTCAAGAACATCGATGATCTCTCGCATTTCTTCGAGCGTCATTTCATCCTCGTGATGCGCACCGGGAACGGGCTCTGATTGCAAAGAGCCGCGCGTCAGGCGCATGGAAAACCATAGCGAAACCAGTGTTGATGTATCCCGAAACCACAGCGTTCAAGTTGACGCGACCATCAGGGAGCGGCAACCTTGCACAAAACTCAACAGGACACAGTTACTCTGGTTTCGCTCTAGTGTTGGAAGCATCTGTGCGACGCATTGCGCCGCCTGCGGGGGGATTACCGGGCCAGCGCCGCGTGAGGCAGGCGAAGGCCCTTGATAAATCGAGCCACTGCGCCGGGCGCTGCGTCGGGTGTCGAGCCTTCGATCAGCTCGACGATGGCGCTGCCAATCACCGCGGCATCGGCGAACTGGGCCACCTGGGCGACGTGTTCGCTGTTGCTGATGCCGAACCCCACGGCGACGGGCAGCTTGGTCCATCGCCGGATACGAGCGACCAATGCGGAGGCGTCTGCGGTCATGCTCTGCTGCTTGCCGGTAATGCCGACGCGCGATATGGCATAAACAAAGCCTTTGGAGTGGGTTGCGATGGCTTGAAGCCGCTCGTCGGGGCTGGTGGGCGCGGCCAAAAAGACCGGCGCCAGATCAACCCGCGCCATCTCGGCCAGGTATTCATCCGCCTCTTCGACAATCAGGTCGGTGACCAGCACACCGTCGGCTCCGGCGGCTTTGGCGTCAGTGACAAATTTGGCCATGCCGTAGCGCAGAATCGGATTGAGATAACTGAAGAGGATGAGGCCGGCAGCGGGGCGCTCGGCGCGAATCTCGGCGGCCAGAGCGATGATGTTTGCCAGGCTGACACCGTGTGCCAGGGCGCGTTCGCTGGCGCGCTGAATGATAGGGCCGTCGGCCAGCGGATCGCTGAAAGGAACGCCCAGTTCGATCACATCGGCGCCGGCGTCGATGGCCGCAATCGCTATGGCGCGCGTGGCCTCAAGGCTGGGGTCGCCTGCCGTGAGATAAATCACCAATCCCGGTTTGTGATCGAAACGTATCGCCATAAAATTCCGCTAACTCACTGGGTGCCCCACCCTCGCCGCGTTTTTGTTTTTGCGGCTAGGGTGGGATCGCACAAATCTCAATCAAGCTCCCTGGAGCTTCAATTCATGGGCCAAAATGCCCATGTCTTTGTCGCCGCGGCCAGAGAGGTTCACCACCAGTATGTCATGAGCGGGGAGAGTGGGAGCAAGTTGGAGAGCCTCGGCGACGGCGTGAGCGCTCTCCAATGCGGGTAAAATTCCCTCCGTGCGAGAGAGCCGGACGACCGCATCGAGAGCCGCCGTATCACTTTGCGAGACGTATTCGGCGCGACCAGAGTCGTGCAGCGCGGCGTGCTCAGGGCCGATGGAGGCGTAGTCGAGGCCGGCCGAGACGGAGTGAGTCAGCGCGATCTGGCCGTTTTCGTCTTGCAGAACGTAGGAAAAAGTGCCCTGCAGAACCCCCGGAAGACCGCCGCGAAAACGCGCCGCGTGCTCGCCGAGCGCCGTGCCGCTGCCGCCGGCCTCCACGCCAATCAGACGAACATCTTTGTCTCCAATGAACTCGTAAAAAGCTCCAATGGCGTTTGATCCGCCGCCCACGCAAGCGATTACTGCGTAGGGCAGCCTTCCCTCCCTTTCCAGAATCTGCGCGCGCAATTCGCGACTGATGACCCGCTGAAAGTCGCGCACCATGGTGGGGTAAGGATGCGCGCCGAGGGCGCTGCCCAGCAGGTAATACGTGGATCGGACATTGGTGACCCAGTCGCGCATGGCCTCGCTGATGGCGTCTTTCAGCGTCTTCGAGCCAGAGCTGACCCCGCGCACTTCAGCGCCCAGCAGCCTCATGCGCAGCACGTTCAGCTCCTGGCGAGCCATGTCCACATCGCCCATGTAGACCACGCACTCCAGGCCCAGCAGGGCGCAGACGGTAGCTGTTGCCACGCCGTGCTGGCCGGCGCCGGTTTCGGCAATGACGCGCTTTTTGCCCATCCGCTTGGCCAGCAATCCCTGGCCGAGGGCGTTGTTGATCTTGTGCGCGCCGGTGTGCAGCAGGTCTTCGCGCTTCAGGTAGATTTTGGCGCCGCCCAGTTGCTCGGTCAACCGCTTACAGAAGGTAAGCGCGGTGGGACGGCCAGCGTAGTTGTGCAGCAAGTCGGCCAGCTCGGCCTGGAAGGCGGCGTCCGCCTTGGCGATGTTGTATTCGTGCTCCAGCTCGACCAGCGCGGCCATCAGCGTCTCAGGCACGTAGCGGCCGCCGTAGATGCCGAAGCGCCCAGGGCGCGATTCGGAGGGAAGTGAAGGAAGAATGACCGATGCCATGAAGGACTCCTGCTGAAGCGAAAAAAGTTGGAACTCTCTAGTGTACTAGGAGGGGTGCGAAGGCATGGTTCTCCGGCAGTGGCATGGGCAGGGCAAACGTGTTATCTCCAGTTTTGAAAGGGCACGGATTTATCCGTGCCGCAAAAGAGAGGAATATTCCGGGCTTCAGCCCCTGAGGGAAGGTTTGGGACAGAAAATACATCCCTCAGGGCCTAAAGGCCGCCAATTGAGGAGGCATTGGACGGCACGGATAAATCCGTGCCCTTTCAAAATCTGATTTCTTGCCTTTTTATTTGCAGGATGCGTTTGCCCTGTGTGGCATGGGCCGCGTTGCTCGAATATGCTGGACGAATGAAATTGCTGGATGCGATTGCTGAATGGCAAGATGAGGCGCTGAAAATCGGGCCTCCGTCTGGGACGGACCGACTGCCAGCAGTCGGCGGCTTGCCAGGGCCTGCCTTCTTCCCGGAAGGATTTGGTCTGAGTGATGCGCTCGATGCCGAGACGGACCGGCCAACCTTCATGGCTATCGGCCACAACTTTGGCTGCGCGGCCTATCGAGAAAAGCTCGAACCCCCTGGACCCGGACGTGAAGACCTAGACGGCAGAGGAACGTGGTGCAAACTCGATGGTCTACTGCGCAAGGCTGGCGCGAATCCCGCACTCTGCTTTCGTACCAACTGGTTTATCGGCCTGCTTCCTGGCCAAAAGCAGAGTGGCCCCTTCCTGCTCAAGCCTGATCCGGTCTACGAAGTAGCTTGCTGCTCTCTTCTCGCAAAGCAGATTCGTTACCTTCGCCCGGCAGCCATCCTGCTCCTCGGCCCGTATGTCGCAAGCCGCGCCTGCCAAATCATCTCCGCGCTCACTCCCTGGCGAGGCGTCAGGAAGTTCAGTGAAATTGACTGTAGTTCGATTGGTCACTCGCCACGGAGTGTGGAAGTTACCACGGTTGCAAATTTCAGCGTGAACGTGGCGGCACTTTTGCACCCATCGATCGGAGCGGCAAATCAAGGTCGCAGGGTGAGGAATATGCCTGTACCGATGACAGAAGCAGAAATCATCAGAACTGCGCTAAGGGCATAGTGCGTTGAGCATAATTTTATTTCACCGCCTTCTTCATCTGCAAGATCACGCGCGGCCCGGCGGCGAGGATGTTGACCTGTATATTGAGCCATAGAGTTCGATCTTGCTGAGCATCACGCTCTTTTTGCGCCTCGGGCGGGTTTTTCCGCTAGCTGCGAGGCGACAAGGATCACCGGCTCCTGGTCGGGGAAGGTGGCGATCATGGTCAGGTGACCGCCCATCGCCGCGATGGTGCGCTGCATGGTCGAGAGGCGTGGGTCTTTGCGCTTTTCCAGGCGCGAAATCTGCATCTGGCCGATGCCCAAGGCTTCCGCCACCGTGGCCTGGCTGATCTTGCGCCCCTTGCGCACTTCGGCAAGCGTCATGCGCCGCCTGACCTTGGCCACCAACTCCGCGCCCCGCTTGGCAATGGCTTCTTGCCGCTCCTTGGGCATGGCGGCGATCACTTCTTCAACCGGAATGGGTCTGTACATCGCAGTTACTCCTTTGTTTCAAGGGTTTCTAGATGTTCCTTGTAGCGTTTGTCGGCTTTGTCAATCAGCCGTTTGTAGAACATGGTCTCGCTCACGCCCGATTTGTCTCCAGCGATGAGCAGGATCGCATTGCGTCGCGGATCGAAGGCAAAGGCAACTCGCCAAACGCCTCCATCGGCCCGGAAACGAATTTCCTTCATGTTCGTATAACGAGAATTTTTCAGGGTATCCACATCAGGCCGACCCAAAGCTGGTCCATACATCCGCAACGGCACGAGAGAGGCAACGAGTTCATCCTGCACCGGCTCGGGTAGTTCTTCGTACTCGGTCTTGAACTTCGGATGGAAGTAGGCGGACCAGCTCATGGAACTATTATGCCACGTAGAGCATTATGCTGAATAGGGCATTAATTCAAAGGGTGTTGATCCGCCCAATCCCGTTTTCATCGTTGGCAGGGTTAAACGGCAAGCCACCGCTGGCGGCTGAGCAGCCAAAAGTAAACCTTGCCCGAGACCAGGCACAGGCCCAGCGGGAGCGCCGCATGGAGCAGGGGCGAGCGGCCCTGGGTGAGGAAAAGAACCGTGAGGGGTAGAAGTGAGCTGAGGACGGCGGCTTGAAAAAACAGCTCCAGGGTCAGGCCCTGGCCGGAGAAGCCGCCCATGCGCATCTGGATTCCGCGGGCCGAGGGCATACGCATCAGGATGAGCCCGGCGAGGAGCAGGCAGATCAGGACGAGAACCGCTTCGGCGGCGACGGTAATCGACTGCATCCAGGGAAGTTGCCAGAAGAGCGCGGCCAGCAGAGGAGAGACGCTGAAGAGGTAGAGCAGCGCGAGCGCCTGGTGCTTGTTGGCCAGGATGCGGGTAAAACTGACGGGCAGCGAACGATAGCGGTCTTGCTCGGCGGGTGAGTCGAGGGCAAAGGGATGAAGCGCCGCGGGAAGTTGAAGAAGGGCGATCAGCAGCAGCGGAACCAGCGCTTTGGCGGGGGTCATCCAGGGCGTAAGCACTTCGGTGTAGGCGGCGGCGAGGGCAAAGAGCAAGGCCGCGTAGGGATCGAGGGTGCGGGCGTAGTAGGCCAGTTCCTTGTGGAGAAGAGGATTTTTGCGAAGGCTGCGGTGTGCGGCCAAAGGCAGGGCTTGGCTTTGCAGGCGGGTTGCTGCTTGAGCCAGTAGGGTTCCAGAGAGGCCACCGGCTAGAAACAGGCCAGCGGCCTGAGCTGAGTACAGAAGCCCGCTGGGAGTGAAGGCAACAGCGACGACACTCACTGCGGAGGCCAGAGCGAGCGCGACGGATTTCCAGTCGAGCCAAAGGGAAAGCAGCCGGTAAGCGGCAAGCTGGCGACGCGACAAGGGAAAGCTGGCCAGAAGGCTGGCGGGCAGCGTGGGGCTGAGGCTCAAGGGGAGCAGCAGCCAGAGGACGGCCAGAGTCAGGCAGAGAAGTTCCGCCGCAGCCAGGCGTACCTGCGCGGCAGCCGTAAGAACCAGAAAAATCTGGCGGCAAAAGAAGTAAGCGCAGAGGGCGGCAACGCAAAGATCAACGCCCTTGGCCAGTGCGGATCGGCGTAGGGCGTAGGCGCGGCGACGGCTCAGCAGAGCGTAGCGCAGCAGAGGCATCAGCCGAGCCATGCCAGATCCTCAGCTTCCGCCTGACCAAAGTGGCGCAGATACTCGGCGGTGAGCGTGGTGTTGGCCTGGGTCAGCGCCGCCGTCGTTCCCTGGGCAAGCAAAACGCCTTGGCGCAGCAGCGCGTAGTGGGTCAAAAGGTCAGCGACGGCGTCAAGCATGTGGGTGGTGAGGAAGACAGTTGTGCCGCGCGCGGCGGCTTGGCGCAGGGCGCGCTTGACGCTGGCGGCCATCACCGGGTCCAGCCCCTCGAAGGGTTCGTCGAGGATCAAAAACTTGGGGTTGGGCAGCAGGGCCATGGCCAGGGCGGTCTTCTTCCTCATGCCATAGGAGGCGCGGCGCACCGGCTTGCCCGCATCGGCGGCGAGGTCGAGCAGCTCGAGCAACTGGCGAGCGCGAAGAAGAAAGCTCTGCTCGCCGAGGTCGTAGAGGGAGCGAATCAGGTCGAGGTGCTCCCAGATGGTGAGGTACTCGAAGAGGGCCAGGTTGTCGGCGACGCTGCCGATGAGGCGCTTGGCGGCCAGGGGGTCGCGGCCCATCCAGACCGAGCCGAAGCGGGTGTCGCCCTCGTCGGGGGCGAGAATGCCCGTCATCATCTTGAGGGTGGTGGACTTGCCCGCGCCGTTGGGTCCGAGAAAGCCGAAGATTGCGCCGAAGGGGATTTCCAGTTCGAGGCGGTCAACGACAGCCACGCCGCCGTAGCGCTTGGTGAGATGGTGAAGCTGAAGGGCGGTCTCTGGGGGCATGGCTCTATTTTGGCGCATCCTCGGCGGCGCGGGCGCGGGCGACGAACTCGCGCAGTCTTTTAGCGTCTTTTTTGCCGGGAGCGGATTCCACGCCGCTGGCAACGTCAATGCCCCAGGGACGAAGCAGATGGATGGCTTCGGAGACATTGTCTGGATTCAACCCGCCCGCCGCAATGAGCTTCCGCTCTTTTGCGTTTTGGAAGACGGTTGTCTGGGCGGAGAGCCAGTCAAAAGCAATGCCGGTGCCGCCAACGGCTTGGGGGGAGCGGGAATCGATAAGCACGGCGGCGACGTGGGGATCCTGGCTGTGAGTGTCGAGCTGGGCGAGCGACTCGGCGGCGGCCAAGGCATCAAAGTGGAGGACGCGAAGAATGCGCACCTCGGGGCCGAGGTGCTGGTGGAGCTTGGCGGGCAGGGCAGGGGCGGCGTCAAAGTGCAACTGCACACCGGTCAGATGGCATTCGCGCACGGTAACGTAGATCTGGTCGACCGAAGTATCGACAAAGACGCCGATCTTTTCGATGGTTGCGGGCAGGTGGGCGATGATGGCCGCGGCCTGGGCTGGCGTAACGCGGCGCGGGCTGGGGGCGAAGACGAACCCAACCGCGTCCGCGCCGGCATCGACAGCCAGCAAGGCATCATCAAGTGAGGTATTAGCGCAAATCTTGATCCAGAGGCTCATGGGCGGCTCCCGTCTGGTTGGATGGGAATGACTGCATCTTACGCTAAAGACTGATCAACGCGATGAACAGGCAGTAGCGAGTGGAGCGACGCAAGCCCCGGCCAGCAACTCGGCCAGGGCGACGCCAGGATCGAGCTGGCGCATGAGGCTTTCGCCGATCAGGAAGGCATCGAAGCCAGCCGCGCGCAGACGGGCCAGGTCTTGACTGGTGGCGATGCCGCTTTCGGCGACGCGCACCACGCCGGGGGGAATTTGGCCGACCAGCTCGATGGTGGTATCGAGGCTGACCTCAAAGGTTTTCAGGTTGCGGCTGTTGACGCCGAAGGCGTCGACGCCGTCGAGGCCAAGTACATCGAGTATGCGGTTCAGCTCATCGGCTGTGTGCACCTCGACGAGCACGTCGAGCGAGAGACAGTGGGCGGCCTGGGCAAAGCGGCGCAGTTCGGCATCGGTGAGGGCCGCGGCAATGAGCAGGATGGCGTCGCCGTGGTGAGCGCGGGCCTCGACGATCTGGTATTCGTCGATGGTGAAATCCTTGCGCAGGCAGGGCAGGGGCACGGCTTCTGAAGCCATTTTGAGGTTGCGCAGGCTGCCCTGGAAGAAGGGCATGTCGGTGAGCACGGAGAGCGCCGCCGCGCCCCCGTCAAGGTAGCGATGAGCCAGCCAGGTGACCTCGAACTTGCGCCGAATCAGCCCCTTGGAGGGAGAAGCCTTTTTTAGCTCGGCGATCACGGCGGGGCTCGTAGCGGAGCGGCGGCTCAGGGCGCGCGCCCAGCCGCGGGGCTGGTGAGCCGCGGCCAGTTTTTCCAGATTCGCCACGGGCACACGGTCCTTGGCAGAGGCGACGGTGGCCCGGGTAGCGGACAAAATGGTGTCAAGATAGGTGGACATACTCTGGCTTGAGTATACGAGGCCAAGCGAAGCGAAGACGCAATTGTGAAAATTTCGTTACAGCTAACTGGCAGTGCGCCGGGGTGCGGCCGTGGAATCGCGCAAGACAATGCCGGGCGGCATCCTGTGCAGTTTGGGGGTGGGCGCAACGCCACGATCCCAGCTTTCGATGGCTTCGAGAACCCAACTGGCGGCCATCAGGCCCATCTCCTTGAGGGGCTGGCTGATGGTGGTGATGCTGGGCGTGGCCACGACGCCGGGCAGAACGTCGTCAAAGCCCAGGACCGAGCAATCCTGGGGCACGCGCAGGCCAGCCTCGGCCAGGCCGCGCACCACGCCCAGGGCGGTGAGGTCGTCGAAGGCCAGAACGGCGGTGAAGGGGCGGCCCGAGGCCAGCAGTTGCCGCGCACAGTGCAGCCCGCCCTCAAAGCTGGAGATCGAGTCGAGCAGGCTGGGCAACTGACAGATGAGCTTGGGGTCAAGCTCGATGCCGGCCTCGGCGGCGACGCGGCAAACACCGGCCCAGCGCGGGGCGCTATCAAACATCTCTTCTGGCCCGCGAATGACGGCGATGCGCTGGTGGCCGAGGTCGAGCAGGTGGCGCATCGCCAGGGCTCCGCCGGCAACGTTGTCCACCAGCACGGAGCTGAGGCCGCGCTCGCTCAGGTCGCGGCTGACAATAACGATGGGCACGTGGTTCTTTTTGATGTCGGCCAGCAGGTTCGTCTCTTCAAAAACCCAACTGGCAATGACCACAACGCCCTCGGCGCGGCGCTCGAGAATCATTTGCAAGTAGCCGTCGAAGAGGGCGCGGCGGGTCTGCGCGTCCATCAGCAGGGGCAGGTAGCTGGCCGGCTGCAAGCCCTGCTCGACGCCGCGCACAATGGGAATGCAGAAAGGGTCGGCAAGGTCGTAGGCCAGCACTCCGATGGTCTGGCTGCGGCGGCGGCGCAGGGAGCGGGCGAAGGCGTCCGGGTGGTAGCCGAGCTGCTGGGCCATGGCGCGGATGCGCTCGCGCGTGGCGACCGCGACATTCTGCGAAAGCGGTGCCTCGCTGAGCACGATCGAGACGGTGGAGACGGAGAGTCCGCAGGCGCGGGCAACGTCAAGCAGCGTGACATGGCCGGATTTGGGTTGGGCCACTTTTCTCCCTTGCAAAAAGCCAAATTCTGTTCAGCGCCAAGGCGCCTTGGCGGTTGGGGTGGGGGTGCGCGGCGTAATCAACAAAGCGCGAAAACAGTCTGGGTCGTGCACCCATCGGATTGTGTAAACAACGCGGAGCGGGCTCCAGCAGGTGCAGCAAAGATGAGTATACGCCGGATTTGAAACCTTTTTCGAGAGGTTCTCTTTGCTTCGCTGGTCAATCACACTCCTGACTTTGTTGTGCGCGGGCGCGGCATGGAGCCAAAAGGAGCAAAAGATGATTCCGCGCATTCCAACACCGGGAGAGGGAGAAACTTCGCAAACTTCCGTAGAAATTCAAACGTTTTAAGAGGGCTTTTGTCAAGAGATTTATCGATCCGGGTTCTTATCGGTCCGGCACGGTGGGTTTGCAGTACCAAAAAACAACCGCGAATCTTTCGACTCATCCCCCCCCCCAGAGCTGAACTACCAGCGGTGGGACGCTCAGTTTTGCGGTCAAAGACAGATCGGCGCCGCTCTTGTGTCCTGTAACGGGAAGCGATGCCAATTCAGCGAAACGCCAGGAAAGAAGCGGGAGTTTTCCCCATTACGCCGCATTCTGGTGATTTCTTGTCCGATAGATTCGAAGTGGAATCATGGCAGGCCGCCGGTCAGGAGCGGTGGCTGTGCGCGGGCCGCTCTGTGCGTGGCGGGCGGCAGGTGAGCGGCGGATGAGGAAGTGCGCATCAAGCGCAAGAGCGGGAGCCAATGAGCGTGGAAGTCAAGCCGGAAGTAGTGGGGGTGATCGAGCAGGCGGAGAGGGGACTGCAGGCGCTGGTTGCCGATTCGGAGAGCGAAATCGGCGCGGTGGCGCACGGTTTCGAGGCGCTGGCCCACGATACGGACGCGATTTTGCGCATGGCTGGAGAGATTGTGGGCTGCGTGGAGGACGAGAAGGTTCTCTCCGTGCTGCCCAAGGCGCGAAGCCTGGGCGCGGCGGCCCGGCAATTTGTTCGCGAGAGGCTGGAGGCCACGGAGGGAATTCTGGAAACGGTTACCGCCGAGGCCAAACTGCTGAATCGGCTTTCCCAACTGACCCGCGGACAGAGGTCGATTGCGCGCGAGACGCAGACGCTCAGCGTGCTGACCAATATCGAAGTGGCGCGGCTGGGGCAACTGGGCGCTGGGTTTCAGTATCTGGCGCACGAACTGGACGAGTTTTCGCAGGCGGTGGCCAAAAGCACCAAAGAGCTGAGCGGTCACACCGAGGAGCACCGCGCGTCGGTGGAAGAGACCAAGCGTCTGCTGGCCACCGGTCTGCCGCGCATTCGGCAGGAGTTTGCGCGCATCGAGAGCGACTTGGTCAATGCCCTGGCGGTGGTCGATAGCAGCCAGGAGCAGCTTGCGCGGGCGCCGGTGCAGTTTCGCGGCTGCGTCGAGGAGATTGCCGGCCAGATCGCCGGGGTGGTGGCCGCCGTGCAAGGCCACGACATTACCCGCCAGCAGTTGGAGCACGTGCAGCAAGCGCTGCTGTGGATGGCGGGACGCATCGAGGCGGGCGCGGAAGATGCCACCGGCCAGCCCCAGATTGCGGCGGGACTGGTGATTCAGCTCTTTCAATTGCGCGGCATTCAAGAGACGGTAGGCCGCTGGCTGGAGCAGATTCGCGGCTGCATGGAGGGGATCGAGCGCATCAGTTCCTCGGACTGGTGAGGATTGGCCCCCTGGTGTTGGATCAGGAGCGGGAGCTGTCGGCGCAGTTGGCGCGCATCGAGGCTCTGGAGCAGGAGTGCGAAAAGGACAACGAAGAGGTGCGGGGCACCTTTGCCGGGCTGTCGAGCCTGATGCGCCTGGTGGGCGAGCATCTGGAAAAGTCGCGGTATGTGCGCGACCGGCTGCAACTGCTGACCTTCAATTCAATTGTGGAGGCCAGCCGGCTGGGCAAGCAGGCGGATGCGATTCTGGAGATTTCGCAGAGCATCAAGCGGATTTCGGTCGAGTGGGCCGAGATGACGGAGCGCTCGGCGCAGGCCAAGGAAGAGATTCTGGCGCTGGTGGAGCAGGCCAAGACGGGGATGCAGGTGTTTTCGGAGGGCAGCAAGGAGGGGCTCACGGCGGCGCGTGGCGAAACCAGCGCGGGGCTGGAGCATTTGCGTGAGGCGGCGCGATTTGCCGCCGAAAACGCGACGGAGATTGAAGTCGCAACTGCTCGCCTGCAAGGCCGGTTGAGCGAGGTAGGCGGCGCGCGCGACCGGCTGGACGGTTGCTTTTCGCGGATTCGGGCCGTGCGGGAGGCGATCGAGGAAATCAAGCGCGAGGAGGAGGCGCAGGCCCCCGGCGCCCTCGAGCGCTGCGACCGCAAGATGGCCGAAGAGAGGTTCTCGGCCAGCTATACCACGGAAATTGAGCGCCATCTGCTGCGCGCGGCGCTTTATGGAACGCCGGTGCCCGAGGTGGAGCAGAACCTGGCGGGCAACGACGTGGAGTTGTTTTAGTGAACGAATAGCAGATCGAGATTTGAGGGTGTGCGAGGCCAACGATGAGAAAAATATTAACCGTGGATGATTCGGCCAGTATCCGGCAGATGGTGAGCTTCACGTTGACCAAGGCGGGCTATGAGGTGGGCGAGGCCGTTGACGGCAAGGACGGGCTGGAGAAGGCGAGCCAAAAGAGTTTTGATTTGATCATCACCGACCTGAATATGCCAAACATGGATGGAATCGAGATGATGACAGCGGTGCGCAAGCTGCCCGGCTATGGGTTTACGCCGATTCTGATGCTGACCACCGAGTCGCAGGCGGAGAAAAAGAATGCGGGGCGCAAGGCGGGGGCGACCGGCTGGATCGTGAAGCCGTTCAACGCCGGGCAGTTGATCGCGGTGGTGCAGAAGCTGGTGAGGTAAGAAAGGATGAGCCGGGCGCGAAGTTATCTGGCGAAAGCAGAAAAGAGGTTTCAAGGCGATTTTTCGCAGAGAACGAATTCTGGCATGGTTCGCGGGATGGAAGCCTTTGAGATGGATGGAGAGTTACTCGTTGTTATGAGAAACATTCAATCACCTTCTCGCGGATTCTAGCTCATGAACTGTTCGAACCTTGCCGATTGATGAAACAAGCATCGTCCAGATGCGAGCTGCATGTTGAGATCGAATCCGTGGCGCCGGATTTTGCAATCAAGGCCCGAGATTCGGCGAGAGCTGCCGGTTGAAGATAGCTGGACAAATGAGGGGTCATGGGCGCGGAGGGTGAAGTTTCATGCTCTTCCCGCACAGTCATCGGGCATTGAGCATTTCCGGAATTGGCGTAGGCCGAAAGCAGGACGCTAAGTGAATTTTTGCTCAACAAAAATCCACCTTGCACACCACTCAAAAAGTCTACCGGTATTCCAAAAATACTCTGAGCCGGGCCGTTGCGGAGGCGTGGCTTGAGCAATCGATAACGCGATGGGGTGCGGGAAATTGCGTCTCAGGCGAAGGGAGTGTGGGACGTGCCGATCAGGTTGGAGACGAAGGATGGACAGAGCGTGATCGAGCTGAAGGGCGTGATTGACATTAGCGCGTCCGCGGAGCTGAAGCAGCTTTTGGTGGAGGCTCTGCACGGTGGTCAGGCGGTGCGGATTGCGCTGGCGGGAGCGACCGATCTGGATGTGACGGCGGTTGAGCTGCTGTGGGCGGCGGAGCGCGAGGCCCGCGGGTCTGGGGTGAGCTTTTCTCTTGCCGGGCCAGCGCCTGCGTCGATTTTGGCGGCACTGGCTGAAGCGGGATTCAAGAAATTTCCGGTTCCGGCCGAAGTGGGTTAGGCAATGAGCTATCGCATTTTCGGAATTGGTATAGACCGAAAGCAGAATGCCAAGTGGCTTTTTCATCAACAAAAAGCCACCTTGCACACCGCATAAAAAGTCTACGTATACTCTGAAAATTCTCTAGGCAGTGGGGTGGATGGTTGTCAAGCGTGGGTAATGTCGATCAGTTCAAGCAAAGCTTCCGGGAAGAGGCGCGCGAGATTCTCGTGGAGCTGGAGTCGGCTCTTCTGGAGCTGAACGAGAATCGCGGCGACCTGGATCTGGTGGGGCGTGTCTTTCGCGCCCTGCATACCATCAAGGGCTCGGGGGCGATGTTTGGCTTTGAGGAGCTGGCCGCTTTCACGCACAAGCTGGAAAACGCCTTTGACGAGGTGCGCAACGAGCGGCTGAAGGTGACCTCCGAGTTGATCGATCTGACCCTGTCGGCGCTGGACCAGATTCGGGCGATGGTCGAGGAGGGGGCAAATGGCGCGGCGGCGGTCGATCAAACGGCGTGCGAAGCGATTCTGGCCAAGCTGCGTCAGATGACGGGCAAGGCGGAAAGCGGTTTACCAGCGCAAAAATCAGCGCGCGTGGCAGAGCCGGCCGAGGGGTCGCGGCACGGCAGTTCGCACACCTGGGAGATTCACTTCGCGCCGGGGCCAGAGATGATGCTGAACGGCGCCGATCCGCTGCTGCTGTTGCGTGAGCTGCGCCAGTTGGGGGGGCTTTCGGTGAAGGCCAGCATGGCGGCGGTGCCGCCCCTGGCGGAGCTGGACCCGGTGCGCTGCTATGTCTCGTGGGAGATGGTGCTGGCCACCGACGCCGAGCGCGAGGCGATTCGCGACGTATTCATCTTTGTCGAGGACACAAGCGAGCTGAGCATCGAGGCCGCGGCGCCCACGGCCGCGCCAAGCTCCGGGCTGAAAACTGGCGAAGCCGCCGCGGCCAAGCCGCTGGAGGAGCCGCGCGCGGGCACGGGCGGCCGGCGCACCTACGACAAAGCCGACAATGCAAGCAGCCTGCGAGTGCCGGCGGCCAAGCTGGACCAGTTTGTGGATTTGGTGGGCGAACTGGTGACGGTGCAGGCCCGGTTGAGCGAGGTGGCGGCGCGCTGTGACGACGTGGAGATTGCGGCGGTTTCAGAAGAGATCGAGCGGCTGACCTCGTCGTTGCGCGAGAACTCGATGAATATCCGCATGATGCCGATTCGCGCCACCTTCGAGAAGTTTCGCCGCCTGGTGCATGACCTGGCGCGGGACCTGGGCAAGGATGTGGAGCTGACCATCGAGGGCGCGGAGACGGAGCTGGACAAGACCGTCATCGATCAACTGAGCGACCCGCTGATGCACCTGATCCGCAACAGCATGGATCACGGCATTGAGCCGCCGGACCGGCGCGCGAAGGCGGGCAAGCCGCCGACGGCCAGCATTCACCTGTCGGCGCGCCACTCCGGGGCCAGTGTGTTGATTGGGGTATCGGACGATGGCGGGGGCATCGACGCCGAGGCGGTGCGCAACCGCGCGGTGGAGAAGGGGATCGTCACCTGCGAGGCGCAACTGAGCGAGGAAGAATGCTTTGCGCTGATCTTTCAGCCGGGATTCTCGACCGCCAAGCAGATCACCGATGTTTCCGGTCGGGGCGTGGGGATGGACGTAGTCCGGCAGCGGGTAGACAGCCTGCGCGGGTCGATTGACGTGGCCAGCAAGCGCGGCGCGGGAACCAGTGTGACGCTGCGCCTGCCGCTGACCCTGGCCATCATCGACGGGCTGCTGGTGAGCGTGGGCGAGGCCTATTTTGTGCTGCCCCTGGCCAATACGCTGGAGTGCATCGAGTTGACCAGCCGGGATATAGAGCAGGCCAATGGCAAGCACATGGCCAACGTGCGTGGCGAGGTGGTTCCCTACATTCGTCTGCGGGAGCACTTCAACATCCACACCCGGCGGCCAGAGATCGAGCAGATCATGGTGGTCGAAACCGAGGAGGGCCGCTATGGGTTCGTGGTAGATCAGGTTTTGGGCGATTGCCAGACGGTGATCAAGAATCTGGGTCGTTTCTACCGCCATGTGCAGGTAGTTTCGGGGGCCACCGTTCTGGGCAATGGAACCGTGGCGCTGATTCTCGATCCTTATCGACTGGTGCAGGACGCGGTGCGCGTTGCATCGCAGAATGCACGGCAGTCCAACACGCTGGCTGGAGTGCGATCAGCAACTGCTCTGGCGCGTGAACGGCAAGCTCAGGCCGGGTAACCGCAAAGGCGCAGTCAATGCTGAAGAAGATCAAAATCGGAGCCAAACTGAGTGGAGCTGAAAGTGAAAGCAGTATTGGCAATTTCGTCGGCGGTGGCTGCTGCCAGCGCCTGTCATAGAGCGAATCAACCTGTTTGATTTTGTGCGGCTCGCATTCTGGACCGGCGGGGAATTGCCGGTAAGTCAAGAGGTGCTGGAGAGCGGGGAATCAAGCCCAAGGAGGGGCGGAATTCATGACGACAACATTGGTAAATGAAAGCCGGAAGCTGCATGGCGCCGGTGAGAGTCAGGAAGCAAGTGCGCATGGCCGCCGTGAACGCGCCATCAGCAAGGCGGAACAGGCTGACGACGAGGCCATGCTGGTCTTGGAAGAGATCATGCGCCTCGTGGATGCGTCTCGAGAGGGGAAACTTTCCGTGCGCGGCGAGGTAAGCCGGTTCAAGGGTGCGCACCGCGAGATCATCCAGGGCGTCAATCAGATGCTTGACGCCCTGATCGTCCCGTTGAATGTGGCGGCCGATTACGTGGAGAAGATCGGCAAGGGCGAGGTGCCGCCCAAGATCACCGAGACCTACAATGGCGACTTCGGCGTCATCAAGAACAATCTGAATGTGTGCATCGACGCGATTGGCGCGCTGGTCAGCGATAGCGAGATGCTGACCGAGGCGGCGGTGGAAGGCAAGCTAACCACCCGCGCCGACGCCGCGCGGCATCAGGGAGAGTATCGCAAGATTGTCGAGGGCGTGAACGCCACGCTGGACGCCGTGATTGGGCCGTTGAATGTGGCGGCTGATTATGTGGACCGCATCAGCAGGGGCGAGATACCGCCCAAGATCACGGCGACCTACAACGGCGACTTCAACGCCATCAAGAACAGCCTGAATGCCTGCATCGACGGGCTGGGGGGATTGGTCGAGGCGAATACCGTTCTGCAAAAAATGTCGATGAACGACATGAGCCTCAAGGCCGAGGGAACTCATCTGGGCATCTTTGCCGAGGTAGCCAAAGCGACCAACGATCTGCGGGGGAGAATCCAGCATGTGGCTCGGATCGTCGAGGCGATCGGTAAGGGAGAATTCCAGGACGAGCTTGCGAATCTGCGCAGCGCGGGCAAGCGCTCGGAGAACGATCAACTCGTGCCCGCATATATCAAGTCCATGGAGGCCATCAACGGGCTGGTCGCCGACGCAACCATGCTTTCAAAAGCCGCGGTAGAAGGTAAGCTGTCTACGCGAGCCGACGCCTCGAAGCATCAGGGCGACTATCGCAAGATCGTGCAGGGCATGAACGACACGCTGGACGCGGTGATTGGTCCGCTCAACGTGGCGGCTGATTATGTGGACAAGATTTCAAAGGGCAACATTCCCGAGCAGCTTACCGATGTGGTCAAGGGCGACTTCATCAATCTCCAGACCAACCTGAACAAGCTGATCGTGGCGATGAACGAAATTACCGCGGCGGCCGAGGAGATTGCCAACGGCAACCTGATGGTGAAGCTCAAGGAGCGTTCCGAACACGACACGCTGATGCAGGCGCTCTCGGCGATGGTCAGCGGCCTGACGCGGACGGTCTCGGAGATTCGCGGGATCGCTGGCGAAGTGTCGGCGGCGAGCCTATCGATTTCGACGGCATCGGTGGAGGTGTCAAAGGGCGCCAGTTCGCAGGCGGCGGCGGCCGAAGAGGCTTCTTCGTCGATGGAGCAGATGGTCAGCAACATCAAGCAGAATGCCGACAACGCCTCGCAGACCGACAAGATTGCCAACAAGAGTTCGAAGGACGCGGCAGAGAGCGGCAAGTCGGTGTTGGAGGCGGTCTCGGCGATGAAGGAGATCGCCAGCAAGATCTCCATTATCGAGGAGATTGCGCGGCAGACCAACCTGCTGGCCTTGAACGCGGCTATCGAGGCCGCCCGCGCCGGCGAGCACGGCAAGGGCTTCGCGGTGGTGGCGGCCGAGGTCAGAAAGCTGGCCGAGCGCAGCCAGAAGGCGGCCGGAGAGATCAACCAACTCTCCGCGACCACGCTGCGGGTTTCGGAACGATCCGGCGAGATGCTCGACAAGCTGGTGCCCGACATTCAGCGGACCGCGGAACTGGTGCAAGAGATCAGCGCGGCCAGCAAGGAGCAGGACACCGGCGCCGAGCAGATCAACAAGGCGCTGCAACAGCTCGAGCAGGTGATTCAGCAGAATGCCTCGGCGGCCGAGGAGATGGCCTCGACGACCGAAGAACTGACCGGGCAATCCGATCAACTGGTCAGCGCTCTTTCGTTCTTTCAAACTGGGGACGAAGAGAGCGGGCGGAAGAGTGGCGGAGCGCGGGGAGCGAGAGCAGGCGTGAAGGCCGCTCCGTCGCGCACGGCAAAGTTCGCAAGCCACGGCACTTCGTTTGGTCAAAAGCCCATGGGCGGTGGCGGAGTGAATCTGCGGCTCAAAGACAAGCAAGACGAGTTGGACGGAGAGTTCGAGCGTTACTGACCGGGTGCTTGCCGCACGGGCGGTGCATTGATAGCATTTTCGGAATTGATGTAGGCCGAAGGCAGGGTGCTAAGTGGCTTTTTGCTCAACAAAAAGCCACCTTGCAAGCCTCTCAAAAAGTCTGTGTGCATTCCGAAAATGCTCTAGAGCGGCTTACCCAATCAGCAAGCCGCTCTTCCAGTCTTCACAGTGAGAGAGGAGTTGCAGTATGAGCGTAACTGAAATCACGGAGACCCGGCAGTATCTCACCTTCAAGCTCGGCAACGAGATCTTTGCCACGGATGTGGCGAAGGTGCGAGAGGTGCTTGATCTGACCACCATCACGGAAATACCCAGGACGCCGGATTTTATGGCGGGGGTAATCAATTTGCGCGGCAGCGTAGTTCCGGTTGTCGATTTGCGATTGTGCTTTGAGATGACCAAGACAGTGAGCACGCGCAACACCTGCATTGTGGTTGTCGAGGTGCTGCTGGAGAACGAATCGACGGTGATTGGCGCGTTGGCCGACTCGGTCGAGGAGGTGATCGATCTGGAGCCGGATCAGATTCAGCCGGCGCCGAAGATCGGCACCCAGATTCGCACCGACTTCATCAAGGGGATGGGAAAGCGCGACACGCAGTTCATCATGATTCTTGATATTGATCGAGTGTTTTCAGCCGATGAGCTGACGGTCGTTCGCGGGCAGGAAGCAGCAGCCAACAGCAAGCAGCCGTTGGTTGAAGTGGCGGCATAAGGAGAAGTGGGGCGGGTGATGCCGCCCCACGATTGATCCGGCCTTGAATCGTGCCGTACGATCCCGCCCTGGCCACAAAAACAAGAACGCGGCGAGGGTGGGGCGCCCAGTTCCATTTTTCGGGGACAACTTGAATGATGAGCGACTACAACGAAAATATCTCCGCGCGCGATTACAAACGGCTCTGCAAGCTGATTTATGCGGAGGCGGGCATCCACCTGGGCAGCGAAAAGAAGGTGATGCTCGAGGCGCGCATCCGCAGGCGGTTGAAGGCGCTGGAGATGGCTTCGTATAGCGCGTATTGCGATTATCTTTTTGGCCTCAAGGGGCTCAAGAATGAGATTGTTCACCTGATCGATGTAGTGACGACCAACAAAACGGATTTTTTTCGTGAGCCAAAGCATTTTGATTTTCTGGTGGAGCGTGCACTGCCCGATTTTACGGAGCGCAGTGGAGGAAGGTCGTTTTTGATCTGGAGCGCGGGCTGCTCGACGGGCGAGGAGCCGTACACAATGGCAATTGTGCTCAGCGAGTATGCGCGGGCGCATCCGGGGTTTCGCTTTCGCATTTTGGCCACGGACATATCGACGACGGTGCTGGCCAAGGCGGAGGCGGGCGTGTACACGGGCGATGTGGTGGCCCCGGTGACGCTGGCGTTGCGGCGAAAGTATTTCATGCACAGCCGCGAGCCGGGCTCTGACCGGATGCGGGTGGTGCCCGAGCTGCGGCGGCAGATCGAGTTTCGCCGCTTGAACTTCATGGATGAGGAATATGGCCTGGGCGAAAAGGCTGATGCGATCTTCTGCCGCAACGTGATCATCTACTTTGATCGTTCCACGCAGGAGAGTATTTTGGGAAAGCTGTCACAGAACCTGGCGCTGGGAGGATATATGTTTGTGGGACACTCCGAGACATTGCACGACATGAGTCTTCCGTTGCGCGCGGTGGCTCCGGCGCTTTACAGGAGGGTCGATGGAAACTCTTCCTGAGGTGTATGTGCAGCCGGGGGAATCGCATCTGGTCAGGGAGCCATCGATCATGCGCACCCTGCTGGGGTCGTGTGTGGGGATTGCATTCTGGGCGCCGCGGAGTGGAGTTGGGGCTCTCTGTCATCCGATGCTGCCGCGTTATCCGGCCAAGCCGCCGGCGGACACAAGTTTGACCAACAGCCGGCGCTATGTGGACTTTGCCGTTCACGAGCTGGCGCAGAAGCTGGACGCCCTGGGTGTGCCGCGCAGCGAGGTGCGGGTGAAGCTGTTTGGCGGGGCGGATGTGCTGCTGGTAGCGGACCCCGACAATCCGCGGCCGACGGTGGGCAAGATGAACATCGAGGCGGCAATCGAGGCGCTGCATGAAGAGGGGTTTGAGGTGGTGGCTTCAAATCTGGGAGGAACATCCGGCTTCAACATTCAGTTTCATACAGGGACCGGCGAGGTGCTTCTGCGGCGGCTGGGTTAAGGCAAAAAAGGCGCGAGGCGTGGAAGGGATGAAGGCTGCGAAAAATGCGGAAAGGCGGCGGTAAGTGGGAAGAGCGAAAATTCGTGTGTTGATCGTGGATGACTCCGCCGTGGTTCGCCAGACGCTTAGCGAGGTTCTGTCTTCTGATCCTGAGATCGAGGTAATCGGAACGGCGAACGACCCTTTTGTGGCGGCTGATCGCATTCGGGAGCAGGTGCCCGATGTGATTACGCTGGATATTGAAATGCCGCGCATGGATGGACTGACTTTTTTGAAGAAGATCATGGCGCAGCATCCGATTCCGGTGGTGATTTGTTCGAGCCTGGCGGAAGAGGGAACACAAAGTGGATTGAAGGCTCTGGAATATGGCGCGGTCGACATTATTACCAAGCCGCGCATGGGGACCAAGCAGTTTATCGAAGAGTCGTGCATCACCATCTGCCAGACGGTGAAGGCGGCGGCTGGAGCGTGCTTGCGTGGGCCTCGGCCGAGCCAAAATGTTGAGCCCAAGCTGACGGCAGACGCGATACTGCCTGCCGCTACGCACGCCATGGTCGAGACGACGGAAAAGATCGTGGTGATCGGCGCCTCGACAGGCGGCACCGAGGCGCTGAAGACGCTGCTGGAGACGCTGCCCGCCGATACGCCGGGCATTGTGATTGTGCAGCACATGCCCGAGCTGTTTACGCGGGCTTTTGCCAGCCGGCTTGACGGGCTCTGCGAGATTACGGTGAAGGAGGCCGAAACCAACGACAGCGTGATTCGCGGGCGGGCGCTGATCGCGCCGGGCAACCATCATTTGCTGCTGAAGCGCAGCGGGGCGCGCTACTACGTGGAGATCAAGGATGGGCCGCTGGTTTGCCGGCATCGCCCGTCGGTGGATGTGCTGTTTCGCTCCGCGGCACGCTACGCGGGGCGCAATGTGGTGGGCGTGATCTTGACGGGGATGGGCGACGACGGAGCGCGCGGCATGTTGGAGATGAAGCAGGCTGGTGCCACGACGATTGCCCAGGACGAAGCAACGTGCGTGGTTTTTGGAATGCCCAAGGAAGCCATCAAGCTGGGCGGCGTGGATAAAGTAATGCCTTTGATTTCGATTGCCGGGGCGATATTGACGCACTCGCGCTAACAGCCACCCGCGGTGCGCTTGGCGGTCTTCGGCGCGACAGTTGGCGATCTGCTAAAATTTGCTATGATGCACGGGAGGGTTGAGGAGGCGCAATGGCTTTAGGCGAGTGGGTAAAATCGAATGTCGATTATGGGCGTCGGTTGGTGGATTCGGGGCTTGAGGGCGCGCGTTCCGGTCAGGAAGAGTTCCTCAACGGCGAGCCGCTGACTCCCTTTCTGGGCAAGACGGTTCGTGGCGCGCTGCGTCCGGCGGCGGTAGGCGTGGGCGTGGGCTTGCTGGTGGGTTATCCGATCAGCCGCAAAAAATCGATGGCGCGGACGCTGCTGTATGGGTTGGTGGGCGGAGCCATCGGGCTGGGCCTGGGGCTGGCGTGGGAGAACCGCAGCCTGAGCGCCAGCGTGGCGGGCGGAGCGCTGAAGCACATCGGCAAGGTGCGCGATGAGAAGTGGCTCTCGAAGAATCCCATCAACTACGCGTAGAGTTTTGCTTGGATTGGAAAAGCCCGCCGGAAGAGGAAATCTTCTGGCGGGCTTTTTGCGTGTGGGGCCAATTGCTCGCTCTTCGCTCGCTCCGGCTTTGTGCGATCCCGTCCATCCCGCACCAAGCGCGGAGTGTAGCGCCGGCCTCCTGGTCGGCTGTCGCGTGGACCTCCCGGTCCACGCTCATCCATGATGGATTACTAATTCTTACGGCTTTACAGCTAGAATCATTCCTTGCACCAAAATCAGCGGCTGGGCCGCGCTCCGAGGTTGATCGCCCTCATGTCTGAACCGCTTCGTCCCGTTCCCGCTTCTGGCATTCAAACGGAAGAAACCGTTGGCTTCTTCCATCCCTCGCGGCGTCCTTATCGCTTTACGATTCTGTTGTTTATCAGCCTGCTGGTGTTGGGCAGCTATTTTGCCTATGACAGCATTGGGGCGTTGGCGCCCACGCTGATCGACGCGCTGCACCTGGATCGCAGCACGATTGGGAATCTGTATACGGCCTACTCGGTGGCCGCCATTCTCATCGTGTTTTTTGGCGGAATGCTCTACGACAAGCTGGGACCGCGGCGGGCCAGCCTGCTGTTTTGCAGCCTGGTGCTGGTGGGCGCGGTGATTGTGGCCATGGCCCACTCCAAGTGGGAGCTGTTTGCCGGCCGGCTGATCTTTGGCGCGGGCTCGGAGTCGCTGATCGTGGTGCAGAGCGCCATCATCAGCCGCTGGTTCAAGGGCAAGGAGATGGCCCTGGCCTTTGGCATTGCGCTGACCATCAGCCGGGTGGGGACGCTGTTCAGCTTCAATACCGAAGAGCTGATTGCGCGCTACTTTGGCAGCTACCGGGTGGCGCTGTGGGCCGCGGCGGGCTTTTGCCTCTTTTCAGTTGTGTGCAACCTGGCCTATATTGCGATGGACCTGCATGGGGAAAAGGTGCTGGCCTTTGCCAAGCCCGAGGCGGGCGACAAGATCGTCTTCTCCGACATCCGCAAGTTCACCTCTTCGTTCTGGTTTGTGGTTCTGCTGTGCGTGACCTTTTATAGCGCGATTTTCCCGTTCACGGCGCTGGCCACGGACATGTTCCACGACAAGTGGGGGATTCCGCTGGTGAGCGCCAGCACGGGCGGCTTTCTATCGCAGATTTTCGACAACTTTATCCACATGTTTTCAACAGCACCGGGAATCACCAGCATCGTGATCTTCGCCTCGATGGTCTTTGCGCCCTTTGCCGGCGATCTGGTGGACCGCATCGGCAAGCGTGCGACGCTGATGGTGGCCGGCTCGCTGATTCTGATTCCCGCGCATCTGATTCTGGGCATCACCCACTGGAATCCGATTCCGAGCATGATTGTGCTGGGGGCGGCGTTTGTGCTGGTGCCGGCGGCGATGTGGCCCTCGGTTCCGCTGGTGGTGGAAGAAAAGCGCGTGGGCACGGCCTTTGGCCTGATGACCGCGATTCAGAATCTGGGCCTCGGGCTGTTTCCTTATTTGAATGGCAAGCTGCGCGACGTGACCGGAACCTATACCGCGACCCAGGTGATGTTTGCCGGGCTGGGCGTGGTGGGGCTCATTTTCGCGGTGCTGCTGTTGCGCTCAGACAAGCGGCATGGCAACGTGCTGGAGCGGGGAAGAACGGTGGAGGCCGAGCAAACTCGCGTGGAAGAGGGGTTGGAGCAGCACTAGCACCGTGACCGCATGTTTTGGTAATAGCCGGCATATAGCGCCAGCCACCTGGCCAACCTGTAGCGCCGGCCTCCTGGTCCACGCTTGCCCATAATAAATTGCTAATTTATGCGGTTTAGCCGCCAGTGTCTTGAGTCAAAAGTTTCCACAACAAATGCCCTGTTTGCCAGCTTCACCGCAGGGGGGTGAGTCGAAGGATCTGCGGTTTGCTCTTGAATGCCAACTTATTTCTCGGGTGAACGATCTTTGCCGTGGCCGAAATCGACGCCGAACTTGGGGGCGTCGCGGGTGCCTTCGATGTGGATGGGGACGAGGGTTCCGGCGCCGTCTTTTTTGAAAAAGCGGTCGGCGGGCTTGAGCAGAAAACCCTTCCAGCCGCCCACGACTTTGGAGACGGGGGCGTCCATTCTGGCTGTGCCGGTGAAGTTGAGCGCGCCGCCTTCAAGCGTGTAGGTCCCCTTGAGTTGGATGGCGGCCCCGGGGACGGTGTAGCTGAGCGCGGGCAAGGTCAGGACGCCGGCGGCGAGTTGGAAGTTGCCCTGCATGTGCGACAGAATCGTGGAGGGATCGGTGGATTTGATGTCGCCGGTGTGGCCCTGTCCGCGCAGGCTGAGTTCGGCGATGCGGCTCTGGATTTTGTCGCTGGAGAAGCGCGCCTGATCAAGTTGGAACTGGCCGTTGAGCTTGATCCGCTCATGAATCTGCGCCGGGCCGGGCCGAATATGCAGGGAGGTTTTTGCCGTGACAGCGCCGGTAAGCAAAGGGGTGGGGGAGCGGCTGGTGAGGTGGAGGAAATCTTCGATGCGCGCCCGGTCTACGTTTACCATTAACGCAATATCGTGCCCGATGCTATGGGGCGGGGCGCCATCGTCCGAGGCCAGAATGCGGACTATCTGGCCCTGCACGGTAAAGTGCGCATGGCCCAGAACCGCATCCACGGGGTCAAGATGGGTGTCGCCGTTGGTGCCGTCCACATAGGCGTGAAAGCGCGTCATCAGCGGCATCGTAGAGCCAAAGTGGCTGAGCTGGAAGTTGGGCACATTGGCGTGCCCGTCCACGGTGAGGTCGCGCAATGTGCCCTCATAGTGGCCGGTGGAGTTGAGGGTTCCGGCAATGCCATGAAAGATGGCCAGGTCGGCGTGCTCAAAGAGGTAGTCGCCGGAGAGCGGGCTCTCGCCGGGGTCCGCCGATTGCCACGGACCAAAGCTGCCCCTGGTGTGGATGACTCCCACTGGGCGGGGGTTGGTGAGTTCGGCGTCAAAGTCCATAGCCCTGCTGGCGGCAATGTTGGTCAAGTGGAGGTGGGCGATCGCAAACTCCATGGGCAGCTTGCCGGGCTTGCTGGTTTCCATGACGAGATCGGCGCCGTTGCAATCAATGGTGTCTACCTGAAAGCTCACCAGCCCGACCGCGGCTTTGGGCTTGCCCGCGGTTTCTGCCACATGCCCGAAGTGCGACTTGGGCGGCATGTGAATGATTAGACCCTTGAGTTGGACCACTGAAACGTGAATGGGTTCGCCGGGACGGTAGCGAAGCGGGGCGTGGAAGCGGAATTCGTCAAGGCGGATAAGGGGATCGCCCAAGCCCTGGGGCACGGCGACGCCTCCGACCTGGGCGGGAGGCCAGATGCGCAGGCCTTTGCCTTCGGCCCACAGTCCATTGACCAGCGAGACGTGGAAGGTGTCGAGTTCGACACGAGCGTGGAAGCGATCTTCCAGGTAAGAGACGATGTGGGCGCGGAGAAAGGGCTCAGCGCGATGCAGAGCCAGATCGACGACCCCGGCCGCGACGACCAAGGCCAGCAGAAGAATGCCCGCAACCCACTTGATCCACTGGCGCCTGCGACCGAATGATGGCTGTGCTACCGTCACGTTCGCCTCCCAATTGGCTCTTATTGTCGCAGAGAAATGGACCTTGAAACAGCTCTGAATTGCTCAATTTGTGCGCGAAGGCGGAAGGGCAGATTTTATCAAAGGCAGGTGAATGCCGTAGACTTCATAGCACGGATGCAAGAGCAGATTGAAAATCTCGTAAAACTGCAAGCGGTGGAGTTGGAGCGGAGCCGGTTGACGCAACTGGCGCGCGCGCTGCCGGCGGAAGTGAGCCAGGGCGAGGCCGATTTGGCCGCGGCGCAAGGCCAGGCGGCGAAGACCTCGGCCGCGCTGACGCACGAAGAGCTGCTGCGCAGACGGCTGGAGCGCGAGATTGGCGAACATCGGCAGAAGGCGGCGCGGTTTAAAGTGCAGCTTGACGCGGTGAAGACGCCGGCTCAGGCCGAGGCCGTGGAGCACGAGATTCATTTTTCGGAGGCCGAGGCGGACCGGCTCGAGAACGAGGAGTTCAGCAGCCTGGAGCGCACCGAGGCGCTTGAAGCAACGCTGGCCGCCGCGCGCGCCGAGGTGGAGCGGCTGGCTGGGGCTCTGGAGAAGATTCGCGATCGAGTCAGCGAACGTTTGCAAGAGACTGCGCGGGAGCAGGCCGAGCGCAACAAGGAACGCGAGGCGCTGCGGCCGCTGATTGAGCCGGAGTTGCTCACGCGCTTTGACCGGCTGGTGAGTTCACGGGGAACAGGGCTGGCTAACGCCGCCAACCAGCAGTGTAGCGGCTGCCGCATGGGCGTGAGGCCGCAGACCTGGAATCAGCTTCGCGAGGGCGAGTTGCTCACCTGCGACAGTTGCGGACGGCTGCTCTATTGGGATCCGGCGATGACGCCGGTAGCCAAGATTGCGCCCGACGCGAAAAAAGCCGGCTCGGGCCGCGCAATTCGCAAATAGCCACCACCTGCGGTGGGGCTAACCGCTCGCTCTTCGCTCGCGCAACTGTAGCGCCGGCCTCCTGGCCCGGGGCCCCCTTCGAGCGATCTTTGCTCGTAGGGGTGGTGGAACGGCTGTCGTGTGGACCTCCCGGTCCACGCCAAACCTTACACCATCTGGAAAATGCTCTGTAGCATCCCCACCCATTCGCAAAGAGCGCGAATGGGTGGGGCACAAAGTCTTCTCGCCGATTTCAGCAGAATGTTCGATCCCGCGCGTTTCACGAGCCGGGGAGACGGATCACCAGGTTCCCCCCCCCCTCCACACAAGAAGCCTGTCAACACTGCGCCGTAGGCGCTATGGTCGTTAGCCCCGCGCTTCAGTATGGGGAAGCGTACCACCAGACGGAGCCGGAGTCCCTCCCGTTAGGGCCGGCGCTCATGCTCTGCGTTCTGAAGCTTCTGCGGGAAGAAGGAAAATACTCTATCTGGGGATGATTCCCGGAAATGTCAAACTGTTACTGCCACCCCGGCAAAGAATGCAGAGAATTTGCATCCATTGCCGCACAATAAAAGGTCGAGGTTAAAAG
>Ga0224528_1000026_pt1 | contig 133462 bp, 108 predicted proteins | sample CBST25metaG_2_FD_179888 | JGI IMG/M metagenome (GOLD analysis project Ga0224528, IMG submission 179888) | Peat soil microbial communities from Stordalen Mire, Sweden - C.B.S.T25 | ecosystem: Environmental > Terrestrial > Soil > Wetlands > Peat | place: Sweden: Norrbotten County, Stordalen Mire...
GATTGTGCTTTGCCAGCACCTTCGTAATTGCCGCCGTCAGGGTCGTCTTGCCATGATCGATGTGTCCGATCGTGCCAACGTTCACGTGCGGCTTGCTGCGGTCAAATTTCTCTTTCGCCATTGCTTTCGAGCTCCGTCTTTATTATGCCGGCCGCTGCCCGGCTCGCTTGGCCCATAACATCAGGCGCTGTGCGCCGCGCGATGAACCCACGCGGCGCGGTTGAACTTTATCTGGTCGATCTGCCCTGCGTCTTAGCCACGATCTCTTCGGCCACCGAACGGGGGGCCTCCTCGTAGCGCGAGAAGTGCATGGAGAACGTCGCACGGCCCTGCGTATTGGAGCGCATGTTGGTCGCGTATCCGAACATCTCAGCCAGCGGAACCATCGACTTGATAACCTGCGAACCGGCGCGGTGCTCGATACCTTCGATACGCCCGCGACGGCTATTCAGATCGCCAATGATGGTGCCCATGTACTCTTCCGGAACCACAACTTCGACCGACATGACCGGCTCCAGCAGAACTGGGCTAGCCTTACGAGCTGCTTCTTTAAAGGCCATCGACGCCGCAATCTTAAACGCCAATTCGTTCGAATCGACTTCGTGATAGCTGCCGTCGTACAACACTGCCTTGACGTCCACCATCGGATAGCCGGCTAATACGCCGCCTTCCATGGCTTCCTTGATGCCCGCTTCGATCGGCTTGATATACTCTCGCGGAATCGAACCGCCCGTGGTTCCGTTCTCAAACTCAAAGCCCTTGCCTGGCTCATTGGGGTAGAGACGGATCTTGACGTGACCGTACTGACCGTTACCACCCGTCTGCCGAATGTACTTGCCTTCCGCTTCCGAGTTCTTCCGCAGTGTTTCGCGATAAGCGACCTGCGGCTTACCAACGTTAGCTTGCACGTTGAACTCACGCATCATGCGGTCAACGATGATCTCCAAATGGAGTTCGCCCATTCCGCTGATGATCGTCTGCGCGCTCTCCGGATCGGTATGTACGCGGAACGTAGGATCTTCTTGGGCGAGCTTATGCAGCGCAATGCCCATTTTTTCCTGGTCCGTCTTGGTCTTCGGCTCAACTGCAACGTGAATTACCGGCTCCGGGAACTCGATTGTCTCCAGAAGTATCGGATTTTCCTCGCTGCAAATTGTATCGCCTGTTGTAACGTTCTTCAGTCCTACGCAGGCACAGATGTCGCCCGCGCGAACTTCGGTAATCTCTTCGCGCTTATTGGCATGCATGCGAAGCAGGCGGCCAATGCGTTCGTGCTTCATGCGATTCGCGTTGTACGCATTGTCGCTAGTCTTCAGAACGCCCGAGTACACGCGAATAAACGTCAACTGTCCGACGAACGGGTCGGTCATGATCTTGAACGCCAAGGCCGAGAACGGCTCGTCGTCTTTCGCATGACGCAGTTCTTCCTTGCCAGTGTCGGGATTCTTTCCCGTGACCGGAGGAACGTCCAACGGAGAAGGAAGGAAGTCAACGACCGCATCCAGTAACGGCTGAACGCCTTTATTCTTGAAGGCCGTTCCCAGAACTACCGGGAAGATCTTGATTGCGATAACGGACTTTCGCAGCGACGCCTTAAGCGCCTCAACCGAAATCTCGTTGCCTTCAATGTATTTTGCCATCAACTCGTCGCCATCATCGTTTTCAACAATGGTTTCCACCATCAGCTGACGCATTGCCTGGGCCTTCTTCACCAAATCGGCAGGAATTTCCTCGATCTCATAATCGGCACCCATGGTTTCGTCGTGCCAATAAATGGCCTTCATGTTGAATAGATCAACACAGCCCTTGAACTTCTCGGCCTGTCCGATTGGCATCTGTATCGGCACCGGCTTTGCGGCCAAGCGCTTACGGATGGTGTCGACGGCGTGATCGAAATCCGCGCCCATCTTGTCCATCTTATTGATGAAGCAAATACGAGGAACGGAGTACTTGTCAGCCTGGCGCCACACCGTTTCCGATTGCGGCTCCACGCCATGAACTGCGTCAAACACAGCTACCGCGCCGTCGAGCACACGCAGGGAGCGCTCCACTTCGGCGGTGAAATCGACGTGACCTGGCGTGTCGATGATATTGATGGTGATGTCTTTCCAGGCACAGGTGGTCGCAGCGGACGTGATAGTGATACCACGCTCCTGCTCCTGAGCCATCCAGTCCATCGTCGCCGTACCTTCATGCACTTCGCCAATGCGGTGCAGGCGGCCGGTATAGAACAGAACGCGCTCGGTCGTTGTCGTCTTCCCAGCATCGATGTGCGCCATGATGCCGATGTTCCTGCAACGTTCTAATGGAACTTGTCGAGCCAAAGCTTCTACCTATTCCCTTTACGTCATTGCACCGGCGTTGGGGACTGCCTGTGCGGGTTTCTTGTTGATGGCAGCTTTTACGCTGCTCCTGCCGCAATATAGCTTCGCAATCGCTGAAAGCCCGCGGGGCTCTCCCGCGGGACCGTCCTACCAGCGATAGTGCGCGAAGGCCTTGTTGGCCTCGGCCATGCGGTGTACGTCTTCCTTCTTCTTCATTGCTGCGCCCTTGCCGTTGGAGGCATCCAGCAGCTCGTTGGCGAGCTTGTCAATCATGCCCTTCTCGGGGCGGCTGCGCGAATACGAGATCAGCCAGCGAATGGCCAGCGACGTACGTCGCTCCGGGTTAACTTCAACCGGGACCTGATAGTTGGCGCCACCGACACGGCGGGTCTTTACTTCCAGCAACGGCTTGCAGTTCTCAACAGCCTTCTTGAACAGCTTCAGGGCCTCATCGCCGCCCTTGGTTTCGAGCTGCGCCATGGCCTTGTAGAAAATGCCCTGCGCCGTGCTCTTCTTGCCGTCCCACATCAGGTTATTGACGAACTTATTGGCCAGCGTCGAGCCGTAAATCGGATCCGGCATCGGCTCGCGCTTTGCTACATGGCCTTTTCTAGGCATTCAAAAACTCCTCTTCCCTGCCAGTGCGGCGGTACTCCCGGGCATCCCCCAATTCGAAACGCCGGGTGGTTAAAAGTTCGTTGACTACTTTGTTGCTGCCGCCTTCGGCCGCTTTGCTCCGTACTTGGAGCGGCTCTGTCTGCGGTTCGCAACGCCCACCGAGTCCAGCGTTCCACGAATTACGTGGTAGCGAACACCCGGAAGATCCTTTACGCGGCCGCCGCGAATGAGCACAATCGAGTGCTCTTGCAGGTTATGGCCAACGCCAGGAATGTAGGTCGTCACTTCGATCCCGTTCGTTAGGCGCACGCGGGCGACCTTACGAAGAGCCGAGTTCGGTTTCTTTGGCGTCTGGGTATAGACGCGGGTGCAAACTCCACGCTTCTGCGGGCATGCCTGCAGAGCAGGGCTGGCCGTCTTGTAGCGGGGCGCCTTGCGGCCCTTACGCACCAACTGATTAAACGTAGGCACTCTTGCAGCTCCTTTATTCGGACGCACTCTGGCGCCACTGGCGGCCACACCCGGGCAATCGCGCGGGCACGTGCCGCTCAGAACCCTTATCTACTCAGGGCTGGCCAAGCTAAACCCGTTCGCACGGCGCTTAACCATACTCTCCGCACACAACTTGCGGGGAATTTCACGTTTCCTGGATAGAGGTAACGACGGTGATGCTTGAGCCCCGTGCAATCGTCGAAGTATTCAACCCTTCGATCTCCGCCGGGAGCATTCCGTTTCGCAACCTGAATCTGCATACCCTGAAGCAAAGCGCCGCAGGTAGCGCAGACTTGTTTCAGCGAGGGAGCCCTTACTTCAGGCGCAGTGAAGCGCCATCGGGCTGATCTTACTAAACAGCTCGACCAGAATTACACAGACAAGCCAGACAGACTCGCAGAACCTCTAAACTATACCAACACGTTTGCCGAGAGGTCAACGCAGAGCCGCGAAATCGCGGACTATTTTGCCCGGTGCCTTCTTGGTAACCATAATATTTCTATGTTTGGAGTCGGATCGCGACCGATTGGCAGCGAATTCCGCCGCCGTTCGGTCGCTCTTTCACTTTCCTGCGATGGGCGCGGGCCTCAGCGATCTGAAATTCGAGCCAACTGGATGCTCGCCGAGGGCAATCCCTGCTCCGAAGCCTTCTTCAGCCAGAAGTTGGCTTTCGCGATATCCCGCCGCAATCCGTAAATTCCAAGCAAATACATCCTTCCCAAACTGTACTGCGCGTCGGCGTCCCCTTGCTCTGCTGCTTTCCTGAACCAGAACGCGGCTTGAATATAGTCCTGTTCCACGCCCTGTCCATGGAAATACATGTTTCCAAGACGATCCTGTGCCCCCACGTGTCCCTGCTCTGCCGCTCTGGCATACCAAAAACGCGCCTGCGACGGGTCTCTCTGGACCCACCCCCTCGCCGCGAACGAAGCGATTTCCCAACGCGCACTCTTCCACAGCATTACGCACTGCCGGTTGGTCGCTAACAGTAGCGAGATCGAAACGCAATTCTTGCGCCTGTGCTTCAGTACCCAGCACACACATCCAGAGACAGAGATTCACGATCAGCAACTTCATCCGCACCCCATCTTCTTTGGTCGTCTTGCAATAGACTCCGCGCTCAGGTCGTTAAACGCTGAATTAGTGGACAGTAGAAGTTACTTTTGTCCCGCAGAGTACGTTGGGCCGCTCATCTTCCTGGAATACACCCCGTATCCAGAGACAAACTTTCATGTACTCCGTTTGATTACTAATCAGCTACAAACGTTGCAAAATTATCCTTCCCCAATTGGGGCCTTCCGCACTTAGCGTCCGGCCACGTATCGCGAGTCTCAAACCTGCGCGACGCCGACGGGCACCATGTAGCTTCCGTAAGCAGCAGGTTATTTGCTCCCACAAACGCATGCCCTGAATCCCTCCGCCGTTGGATGATCCAAGCTGCACACGTACCCGCTCCACCGCGGCTCCAACTCCGGAGTGGATGCGCCCTTAAAGTAATGCAGTTGATAGGCGCGGCTCTCCGCTCCGCTCCCGGGTGTGTCTGCATGGAGCCGCCCGATCAGATCGTACAGAGAATTCGCCGAGAAACTCGTCTCATGATAGGTCTCGTCGAATCCATACTCCTTCGCCCAGGGCGTTCCCACACCTGTCGTGTTAGAGGCTTCATACACCGTATAGTCCACCAAAGTTGCCGAAGCCGGAGCCAGTCTACCCACGGTAAATGAAGGCCTATTTCCACTCACAGCCGAAACCGATGCCACTACCTTCACCGGAACCCCAGCTCCCTTGCTCCCCAGCAGCAGATGTAGCTCATCCATGTGCGTATGTCCAAACAAAGCAAGCCGCACGACATCAGCATGGTTGATAAGCGCGCTAGTCAAATCGTCGGACGATAGGAATGTATCTACCTTCCCGCCCGCGCACAAGTCTCCCTTCGCCAGTGAACTTTGTGGATTCACTGCTGGGGGCACGTGTCCCAATACCCAGACCATTTCGCCCCGTCGCCGTGCCCCATCCAGTTCCTTTGTCAACCAGGCGATCTGCTCCTGCTCGCCCTTCCTGTCCGTCTCGTCGGCCTCGCAATTCTCGAACTTTGACATGAAATAGATGTCGTCCAGTACCAGTAGCCGCGTCCTTCTTATTGGAGCCGACATTGTCACTCCGTAGTATCCAGCGGACTGATAGGTATTTAATGCCAACCTACGCTCTGCGGCGCTTACTCCAACCAACCCATTGATAACCGCCTGCCCAGTAGCCTTCAGGTACCCATCATGCAAACCCAATCGGTTGTGATTGCATCTCGAGTCATTGTTGCCGAGCGCCATGTACACAGGAATCCCCGCAAACACGGACTCCACCTGATTCATCACAAATACGGTTGTCTTCTTCGCAAACGCAGCCGACACCGACTGATCGTCTCCCTTGGGCTTCCCCAGTTTCATCGCCGCGCGGTAGCGGCAATCTAGATCGTGTACCAGTAGATCCCCGCTTACCGTCACAAACTGCGCATCCGGCACCTGTACTTTCGCCGCATGTAGGCTGCTTCTCAGCATTACATACGGCGCGTCCACCTGTTGCTTTCCCTCACACGACTCCTGTATCCAGGCAAAATCAGTCTCCTGTGTCGCCGAGTCCGGAGATTTTAAGATCTCCGCCCACTCTTCCACCGGAGCCTTCACCAGTTGCGATACCTTCGCCGGATCGTGGAAAGGATCGAAGTGTAAATCGCTGAGCATCACCGCCGAAACTGTAGCCAGCTGCGGCGTAGCCCGCTCCTGAGCAAATGTCGCGCCAGAGACGAAAAACGCCAGCGAACACACAAACCATCCGCGTAACCTGCCGCGAGTTCTCATCAACACTCCAGTCCTTGAAATGTTACTGCACTTCCTGTCCCCAATTGTTTCAGCCGCGCGACAGTCCGGATACGCGCCTGCCACCCTAGTGTGCACAGATGACCCAGTGGAAACTAGGTTTGATCAAGTCCGCAGGGTCAGGAAATCTTAAGGAGATATTGAATTCAGGATGCGCTGCGGAGTCAAGTTAGAAATCGGAATGCGGCGGCTTGGGCGAGATGATTGTGTCCAATTCGTCCGACCACAGGCGCGGCTGAACTGCGGCAACACCGGCCCAGTCTAAATCAGCGATTTTTGTCTGCGCCGAACATAGGGGACCTGAGAACAATCAGAGCCGATGTATTCGGCTATCCTGCGTTTTCTCAAACATTCCTTGCAGCGGAACTTCATCTTTTCTAGAACCAGCTTCAATGCCTGTCGAGCGATTGTCGATCACCTGCGCATATACCGACTCAAGTTGGTCAATTACTGAACCCCACGTATGGCGACCAATAACCCAGTCCCGATTGCATCGCCCCATGCTCTCGGCGACCGACGGATTCTCCAGCACGTAGATGAGTGCGGCGGCAAGCTTGGAAGAATCACCCGGCGGAACCAGAATGCCCCCACCTTCGGGCACAAGGTACGGCATGCCGCCAGCGTTCGTTGTTACAATGGGACGTCCGCAACTCATGGCTTCGATTACGCTGGTGGCATAAGGCTCACCAAACGACGGCAGGCAGTAAACAGAATGAGAAGTATAGAGTTCGACAGCCTGTGATCGAGGCACCTTGCCATAAAACTTCACATTCTTCCCCCACGGTTCCTTCTCCACCTGCGTCCGAAGCCGGTCGAATTCTTCGATGCTGTCGGCTTTCCCGACGACAGAAAGCCGTACATTGGGGCTGCGTCTATACACCATAGCGAAAGCATCAAGTAAGACAAAGACCCCCTTCTTCGGATGAACGTTAGACAAATAGAGAATACTTGGCACTTTACCTTCCGTCCGCTCCTGGAAAGGTGAGAAGAGAGACGTATCTATACCGTGTTGAAGGGCGTGGATTCTAGTCTCGATTCTACGATGACGCGGAATACGATTCAGCGCAGCCGGAGAGGTAAGCAACAGGGCGTCGGCATTGGACTGTTGCATAAGCGAGACAACTCGTTTTGCGCCGTGCAATAGGGCTGTTGCGTAATGATTGGAGGATGAGATGGCATCAGGATCGTCTGGCCATATCGGAACATAGGTACCCAGTACAATGGGAACCCCAGAGCCCAGCATACAGAGACTCAAGCCAGTGAAGACCGGATTCATCTGATGCGCCAGATCAAATCGTATTCGCGGATGAAGTTCGTTGAACAGAGTACGAACTCGGAACATATACTCCAACCGATCAAAAGGTCTCTTACTGACACGCTGCGGAATCATGTGGAGAATAACGTTCCCCGTAATTGGAGACTGCAGATCCACAGCACGGGCGGCAATGTGCAACTCGTGTCCTCGATCAGCCAACTCGCGGATAAATCCATGCGCAACGAGTCCGTCACCCATCGACAGGTGATCAGTAAGCAAATCCGACGGGTGAATAATAAAAATTTTCCGCCTTGGCATTTAGTTCTTCTAGTCACTCCTGCAGGCGGGATGAGCCTGCTCGCTGAACCAGAACGAATATACCCGGAACGGACCAGGCCGGTCATTGATGATCTCTGCCCGTTTTGCCAGGCAGAGATCTGCCGTGCGCGGACCATTCCGCAGCTATTAATTAATTGATGTATTTTTACGGGTTGAATTGTACTTATAAAGAAGATGGAGCACCTCAGCGTCACGAACTGCGGTGCTCCATTATTGCGTGCTTTACGGGCAGGTAAAGGTGGCAGTGACGGTAGAAGTGGGAGCGACGATAACCACTCCAACCGAGGCCCCATTAATCACGGAGATCGCGTTACCGGTGAATCCCTGTAGAGTGCATCCCTTGGCCGGTACAGCGGTGACGGTAAACTTCTTACCAAGAATGTAATAGCCATTCGTTGGCGCGAGAGAGAAGCTCAATGAACCATTTCCAATTACCGACCAGTTCAGCTTAACGGCTTGCTTCATGCGGGAATAGTAAGTCTCGGCCACGGTAGGTGCCACGGTTTGAGTGAGAGCCGTGGAACTGATTCCGACCGGCGATGCGGCCCAGCCGTTGTCAAGAACATAGACGTTTCCCCCAAATGTCTGAGGAGAGACTGCCGAGAACGTATGACTTGCACCCGCGGTCCAATGAAGCGTCGAGGGAGTTGTGATTGCCACCCCATCAACGGCAATCGTTGTACCAAGAACCGCGCTGGTAAAGGTGACGGGAATCGTAGCAGCAGCCGCTTGGGTAACGGCGATCGTCTGAGTCCCGACGGTAAGACTCGCTGATTGCTGCGATGACGAGTTTGCTGTGTATGATACTTGTACGGAACCTGAGCCATTCAGCGTAGATGGGGCCACCGACATCCAAGACGCCGTAGAACTCAGCGGCACACTGCATCCGGTCCCCGTTGTAACACTAACTGTCGTACTACCGGCACCAGCGGGAAGAGACAGCACTGCGGGTGTAACTGTTAAAGTGCAAGCAAAGTTAGCAACAACAGTCATATTGCTTGACGTTGTTACATCCACGATATTGTTCGGAGTTGATGCAGCACCTGTGTACCCAGAAAATGCAAACCCTGCCTTAGGTGTGGCAGTCAGAGTTACTACTGAATTCGACGGGTAAGTATTGTCTGCGCTGGGCGGGTTCATAGCAACAGAGCCCCCTGTTGTTGGCTGAACCTGAACACTTAATTGTTCGGCTTGAGCCAGGGTCAGCTTGACGATCTGTAAATGATCAGTAACCGTCAATTGCTGAGTCGTTGGGGGCAGCGTCTGGCTCGTGACCTGTCCTGCCGAATTCCACTGATACACTGCGAGGGTCGAGAGAGGACGAGCGGTCTGCAGCGTCACCGTCTCTGGAGCAACGGTCAGGTATTGTTGCGCGTTTACGTCGTAAACTGGAAGTTCTACCCAGAGCGCCAGATAAAAGCTACCATCGGCCTTTTGCAGCAACTCGTGATGAAGGTTTGCGTCTCCGCCTGTCAGCGTATAATCCAGACTTCCCGGAGTAAAACTTGTGCCCGGATCACTCAAAAGCGAGAGCAGATTTGATACTGCGAAGAAAGCCGGTTTAGTGGAGCCGTCACTACGCAGTAGTCCGTAATCATCTCCGGAAACACTCAGAAGTTCATACATGTAACTGCGCTCGATACCGGCCTTCCACAGTTCCAGGAGCAAGCGTGGATAATAGATCGCGGCTACATCCTCCGGCACCGAGTCAGCATAACTACTCAGGTTGTCGTACCCGGTTTCAGTTACCATTACCGGGCGAGTTCCACTGTCCTGAGCGGCCAGGCCCAACGCCCACGGGATACTGCCATATCCACCGCTTCCCCAACCTGGGGTTCCAGGATTGCGACCTCCAGGATAGTAATGGAGATTCGCATAGTCAATTTCGCTGCTGATGTTACCGAGTATTGCAAAGGACCCGGGTTGCGAAAGGCTCGGAGCAAGAACTGGAGCAGTCGGCTGCAAGCCACTCTTTGCTGCCGGGTATAAAGTTGAAACGCTAGTCTGTAGCGTGCTCGCCCAATTGCTCTGCCCGGAATTGTCGTATTCGTTCGGCCCTTCGTATGACTCAAATGAGCTTGCTACTCGCGATGGATATACTTGGAGTAAGGTGGTGTTTTCTCCAGGAGAACTAATAAAATCTCCCTTGATACCAAGTTGACCAAGCTGGTTGAGCCGATCGTAGTAAGCCTGGAGCTGCGTATCGATTAGCCCATCACGCAAATGCCGAACACCAAGCTGCAATAGCGACGATTGAACCAGTGGAAAGCTGGAATAATACAACGTATCGGTATAACTTAAATGGACATTGACTCCAACCGAGTCCACAAAGCTATCGCTCGCCAATGCTTTCTCGATGGAGAATCCGGATGTAATCAAAGACAGCACCGAAGTCAACAGCAGTCCGACTCGTCTCAAGTTGCGAAGCCTAGTTACATTGCACTTACGTATCGCTCGTTCGCCACTGAAATCTACGTGGTGAAGCATGGGCACCGTCCTAGTTCTGAGTAGAACTAGGCGACATGTTAGCCGGACAGTTGCATCCGAGCACTACACCTGTCGCCTTATTCGCTCCTTGGAATTCACCTCACATTAGAATTACATCGTTGAAATAGTCCCGACTGGAACGCTTGGTGCCCCATATCTGCTTGCCTCTCTTTGGTCAGCAGATGTGGCTCTAATAGAGCCGCGCGAAGCGCATTCAAGGCTCTTCTCCCCGCAGCGCTCTGCTCGCCACATTCAGTTGTGCCCGCAGCCTTACCGTCTCTCGCTCTTGCCGAGGACGCGCCCATTTATAACGCGTGGCCCCACACCCGCCATCTTTTGGCGAATCTGGGAATCGCAGGGTACGACAGCGGAATTGATTCGCCCACGCACGGGGCGAACATCTCAAACCACAGGAACGAAGCGAGGCTCCATGAAACGTCGCTGCACCAGGTCCCGCACTTGGAAGCTCGGGCGTTCCACGAGAAAGTAGGAGGCCTCGGCGCAAGCGATTATAAACACGATATTGAGTGGGAACACTCGCGTGTACGGTCCGGCAAAGAGCTGCTGCCAGAGATACAAACTGTAGGAGATTGCACCGAGGTGGCGTAGCGGTCCCAAATTCAAAAACTTGCCCAACGGCGACTGGTGGCGAAATACCGCGTAGAGAAGAAGCACTGCGATGGCCAGGTTCTCCAGCGAGACACCTATGGGCAGCATGTAGCCCCCTGCCCAGCGACTCCTGGCCGCAGGGTCGAGGAAGAGCAAAAAGAGGATGGATGCGACGGGCGCGACCGGAAGCAGTGCCATATTGCGGAATCTCGGCCACAAGTCCATATCGACGATCAGAGCGAGCAGGCAGCCGGTCATGATGCCGTCCAGATGGGTATGCAGCATCATGCCGATATTGCCCCGCAGGTGCGGAAACGCAGCGTAGGTAGCCAGTCGGCTGAAGGGCGAGAGCAGAATGACAGTACCGGCGATCCAGAGGCTCTTCTGCTTGCCAAAGAACGCCATGCAAGCCGGCCAAAGCAGGTAGAACTGTTCCTCCAGAGCCAGCGACCAGCAATGGCCTAGAATCCATACATCGCTGGACCTTGAGACATAGTTCCAAGTATAGGTGCCGGCGACTAACATGGCGCCCGTGCCGACCGGGATCTTATGAAGAACCCGAAAGATGGCGATCACCAGCAGGAAGACGTAGAACGGAGGGAAGATGCGGAACGAGCGGCGAAGGTAGAAGCGCTTGAGGTCAATCTGTTTTTCGCGCCGGAGTTCTTTCAGCAGTAGATGGGTAATCAGAAATCCGCTAATAACGAAGAAGACAACCACGCCCACGCTTGCGTTGCGGAACAAAGCATTGAAGGGGATGCGATCCAGCAGAGCGGATTGAGTATGACCCAAGATGACGGCTAAAACCGAGAGCGCGCGCAACCCGTCGAGCGAAGGTGTGGACCGGCTGTTCCCTGCTTCCTTCTTCATCGGTTCAAATCCCCGTGACACCGGGAAGCTTCCGCAAGACCCGTCTTCTTCAAGATCATCGCTGCACTCAGCCAGAACACAAATCCGTTCACGCCAAGCAGTGGGTTACCCAACGGCAACTGCACAAGTATGCTGACACAAGCTGCGGCATAGCCGATCATGCCATTATCGACAGAAGCTCTGCGGACAGACTGAGCCATTACTAGCGTCACGGCAATGCCATACAAGAGGCATCCAAGAAATCCAATCGTAATAAGGAACTCATAAAGCCCCGAGTCATGCTTTCCCATGCCATTTCCCCCGGAGCCCTCTTCCGGACCATAACTACTGTCCAAATATCCCATCCCCCGGCCATAGGGATTTTTGACCGCACGCACCAGCATTCTCTGGTTTCCGTCCGACCGCTCGTTATAGCTCTCATCTTGAGTAAGATCAGAAAAGCTATCGGCCCGTTTGGACAACTTTTCAAACGCATCAGGTGTTATGGCAACTGCAGAGGCAATAACGGCGATTGTGATCACAGTGACACTTAGGAGGTTGATGCGAAGCTTGTTATCTGCTTTTACTAACATGTAGCCGAAGCCAACAACCGCCCCTATCCAAGCGGACCGAACCTCGCTCATTAGAAGTGCAGCCAGTCCTGCTACCTGAGCCACTCGTGCCAACTTACCACGCACGCAACTGAGGAGAAGAGCGCCCGCGGCGATGGTTATGCCAAAGGGTCCAGGACTATTCATCGTGCTAAATACACGAACGGACTCTCTCGCTGCTGAACCGAATGAGTCTCCGTCTGCATTTAGCAGCCAATAGATATCCCATGGCGGAGGTGAAAAGTACTGCCAGATACCATAGATCCCCATACCTCCAACTCCGTATGTAAAGGTCCTCGCAATGGAGCTTAAGAGCGCATCTGACTCATCCTTCAGAGCTAAACAATGCAGCGCAAACAGCGGAGGAACCATCCATTTCAGAAAGTCGGTGATCACTGCTTGGAGCGGGCATTGTACCAACCCCAACGCCAGTCCATAGGTAACAGCTAGACCTGCCATTGAGAAAGGCAGGTACTCGCGCCGGAAAAGCAAATATCCACGCCTAACCAAAGTTGTAGCCGACAATGCCGATACGAGGAGCGGGGCGAGCAAGACGGGACTAGGGTCAACCCAGCCTGCATGAAAATCAGCGACTCTGCGCACAAATGGCGATAGGAACCAAAGCCACAGCGCGAATGACACATACCGCGATTGGAAATTGCGGAATAGATAGATTCCAACGGCCAACGATAAAGGGGTAAACAATAGCTGCACGCCCTTGGCAGCACCTGCAAAGCAGGCGACCAGAGTTACAGCTAGGAACAGCAGTTCGACCGGTATTAGAGATTGGCGTGTTTCCCCTGATGCAAGAGACAATGTCCCACGCGTCGCCGAAGGCCGGGGAACTTCGCCTTCTGTAATTTCTGCCGCCAGTCCGGTCATTTAGCGGTACGCTCCAGTAGTAAGTCTCTAACCTAGCCGTTCCACTCGGCACAGACGTGGAGGTACAAATCGCTAACTTCTCGCGCCGTCCGCTGAATAGTGAAGTGCTCTAAGATCCGTTCGCGCCCCTGCTTTGCAAGTTTCCCCGCCGCGGCCGGGTCAGAGAGTAGCTGACTGATCGCATTCGCCACCCCGTTGGCATCTCCCATTTCTACGAGTAACCCAGTCCGTCCGTGCTCTACAATTTCCATTACCCCACCGGCCCGCGATGCAATGACCGGCTTGCCGGCCGCCATTCCCTCGATAATCACTTGACCAAACGGTTCAGGACAAGTGGACGCATGCACCAGGACATCCAGTTCGCAAATTGCCGAGGCAGTATCCTCGCAAAAACCAGTGAACTCCACTGCGTTCTGTAGCTCGAGTTCAGAACAAATACGACGCAGGTCAGCTTCATACTGAGTCTCGCCAAACATAGCCGAACCGATGATCCGAAAGCGCGTCGTCGGATGCTTCTGAATCACTTGATATGCGGCGCGCAAGAAAACGTCCTGTCCTTTCCATGGGCTGATGCGCCCGACAATCCCAACAACGGAGCGACCCTCTGTGCAACGCTCGGCGCACGGGGCAAATTTCGCTGTGTCAGTGCCGTCATGGATCACGTTAATTCGCCGACTTTCGTAATCTGAAGGCCTACCCCATGCCAGAGTGTCGGCCGTTGCATGTGAGTTTGCTATGACGTAATCAGGAACCCAGCGAGTCAAACGCCGAAATATCTTCGCCACTACGGATGGAAGATAGTCTTCAGCAATGCGATCTCTCACATGCCAGATGAGAGGAGTGCGTGTGATCCTGCAAGCGAATCCAGCTAACACATCGGACTTCAAAGAATTCGAATGCACAATTTCTATTTTCTGGGTTCGCAGGAACCGCGCAAGCCTTCGAATATAAACTGCGATGAAATACGCAACCTTCACCTTCATGAGACTGGATCGCCCCAAAGAGTCTTTGCGTGCGCGGCTGATATCGTCATGCATTGGCAAAATGTGTACTTCGACGAAAGGTCGTAGTTTCGTCGCCAATGGTCCCTCTTCACCAAGTAATACAACTGGGTCAAACTGGTTGCGATCAAGATGGCTAATCAGGTTGAAGAGCGCGATTTCGCCGCCGCTCAATGTCGCCACATGGTCGAACAGCAACACTCGCGTACGACTGCTGTCCTGCACGACTCTTGCTCGCTTCAGCATTGTCATGCGGCCTCCGCAGAAGAAGAGGTCAAGGCGCGTCGCGCAATCGCAATGTAGGCACGCGCCATCTGCTTTGTCTCATCCCAAGCTGGCCGCACAAGGATAGTGTTGTTGGGAAGGATCCTGTAGTAACCATAACGGAGCAATGCTCCTCTTAGGCAAGCCGAGATCAGAAGCGCAACACCTGCGCCGTCGGCGCCCCATCGCGGTACAAACAGGCAAATCAATGGAATGGACGCCAATAGTCCCCCTGCCTGGAACATGGTTACTGTGCCCGGCTTACCCATAGCCATGAATGGTTGTGACATGACTGAGATGGAACCAGACAACAAAGCCTCCAGCACCAGGATGCGAAAAAGGCCGGTTGCAATCAGGTACTCGGGCCCATAGAGAGTCCTAATCGCCAGCATACTTCCCCATATCAGCGCGATCGCTCCCGGTATCGCAAGCGCTAAACTTCCAATTAAAGCGCGCATTGCTAACCGACAAGATCCTTCAACGTCGTGTTCCATGGCCTTTGGAAATAACACAGCAGACGTGGATACAAAAACCACATTGATCAGCCTCGAAAGACTCAAGGTCACCGTGTATACGCCCATCTCTGGCGCGGTCAACAGCCCAAGAACAAGAGCCTGGTCAACGTATTGGGAGAGGGTTCCACATAAATCAATTCCGTAGGATCTCAGGCCGTAAGACATCAATTCTTTTGCAGAACTACGCATCGCCCTAAACCGAAAATAGAACCTCTCCCGCAAACTGGAGCACATCCAGATGAGCGGAGGAACACCACTTAGAACGTATGCCCATGCAGCCGTGATCGGAGTAAGGCGGTGAATTGAGAGCAGGATTAGCAACACGGCTAGAGCAGTAAGCGGTGCGGCCACGTAGGAAGCGGACGAAGTCCCGAATCTCCCCTCTGCCTCCCATGCAGACCTTCCAATCAGGACAAGAATGGTGGCAGGCGTAGAGATCATGAATAACTGAGCCATACGCACGATCTCCGGCCGGTAATGCCCCAACCAGTGGGGAAGCAACAGAAATCCAAGCATCGCGGTTACAAAGCTGAGTGACACCCCAATCGCCACAGCGGTGCTAATCATCAGTCCAGAGTGTTGGCGATTGCGCTTCATCGTGTATAGCAAAGCGCTCGGCAACCCCAAGCTGAATGCACCGGAGAGAAACACGGGCCATAAGATCATGGCCGATAGCTCTCCGCGCCCCTCCGGCCTTAGCACTCTGGCCGTGAGGATTCCGGTTCCGCAATTGAGTGCAAGCATGCCGCACCGTCCCAGCAGCGCCTTCAGAACAGAGATTGATGCGTGGCTACTTCCGCTTCCCCGCTCAACAATGCTTCTTCCTTTTGCGATCACACTTGCGACGGGATTCACGCTGCCATTCCTCCGGCGAGTTTGCTGCCAACCACGTCCCGGAGCACGCCCTTGAAGGCGCTTCGGAACACCGAGACATCAAAGCCCCTTGCGTAAGCGCGTAACTTCGAAGAATCCCACGAGTGTTCCGGGAGTCGTCGCATGGTTTCCATTAGAGCTGCAGGTGTAGACTCGCGGTAGAGAAGCCCAGTCACCCCATCAATGACGGTTTCCATGGCTCCCCCTGCTGCAAGAGCTATTACCGGACGCCCCGAAGCGTTTGCTTCAATCGGAACCATTCCAAAGTCCTCCTCCCCGGGAAACAAGACCGCACGGCATTGCGCAAGTAGCCTATTCACCATGTCATCCGATTGAGATCCTAGAAGCTTCACCGTTGGACCAGCCATTTCCGCCAACCTTAACCTGTCAGGACCATCGCCGACGATCAGTAATCGTTTCGCCAATCGATTACAGGCTTCTATCGCAATGTCTATCCGCTTGTAGGGAAGAAGGCGCGACACAATTAGGAAGTAGTCCTCCTGGTCAGCGGCAATATAAAAACGAGAAACATCAATCGGGGGGTAGATAACGACCGCGTTACGCCCATAGAACTCCTTAATTCGTTCTGCAACCGCCTTCGAATTGGCAATGTAATAGTCCGGTTGATCAGCGGAATGAAGATCGACCTGGCGGATTCCCATCAGCAGAGAGCGAAGCAGAAGACCGGTTGCAGGATTGAAGCTTTCACGCGCCGCGTAGTCATTGAATCGCCAGATCCATCGAGTCGGAGTATGACAGTAACAGAGGTGCACTGCCTTAGGAGCTCTTACTGCGCCCTTGGCGAACCCAACGCAACTACTGATCACGACATCATACGCGGAGAGGTTGAGGCTTCTGACCGCCAAAGGATACAGCAGAAAGTAATGGCGATAAAGCTTGTCAACTGCAGGCAAGCGCTGCATCCAGGTGGTCTGGATGTTTCGAGTCTTTAGATAAGGCGACAGCCGCGATTGCAAAGCGACTGTTGACATGATATCGGCATCAGGAAGCATCATCGCAATCTGCTCCGCGACACGCTCGGCACCACCATATTGGGCGAAGTTATCGTGAACAAACGCGACCTTGGTGTTTCTCTGCATCGCATGCCTCATAGGTATTTACGCAGCCATTTACAAATTAAGCTGCACCCGTTCCAGATAACACCACCGGCACTGTTTGCAGCAGGATCTTAAGATCAAGCCCGATCGACCAACCGTCAATGTACTGGAGATCCAGATCAATCCATGTCGCAAAATCAGTATTACTTCTGCCGCTCACCTGCCAGAGCCCGGTGATTCCAGGCGAAACACTGAACCGCCTCATAAGATATCCTTCCGAAAACAGGTGAACATCCCGCAATGCCATCGGGCGTGGTCCCACCAACGACATCTCCCCTTTCAGAACGTTCACAAGCTGAGGGAGTTCGTCCAACGATAGCTTACGAAGAACTCGACCCACCGTGGTAATACGAGGATCCCTCTTAATCTTGAAGATGGGGCCAGATGCCTCGTTCTGCTCCTCGAGTTCCTTCTGCAATCCTTCTGCACCGGCGACCATGGAGCGAAACTTGTACATACGGAACCGGCCCCGGTATTTTCCGTAGCGCTCTTGAATAAAAAGCGCCGGTCCTGGGCTTGTTAGCTTCACTGCAACCGCGACAGCTAACATGATCGGACTTAAAAGCAATAAGGCAAATGACGCCACAACTACGTCCATGCCCCTCTTCAATAACATCTGATCGCCTTCTTCAACCATCCGGTATACGGAAATCTTCAGATCCCGCAAAGACGAGTGGCTCTGCCGTCCTAGCCCAGTCTCAAAGACCTCCGCAGGGCATGAGCATTCAACACCCAAACGCTCGCAGGTCCAAATGGTCTCTTGTACCGCCGCGTACTGCGACTTGATGGGCAGCGCTATGTAGACCATCTCCACAGGATTGGACATCAGTATCTTCTCTAGAGTCTCAAGACCACCCAGATAGTCGCATGGCAAATACCTTGCGAACGAGCTATCTGAGTCCACGAAACCCAGCACATTACCCCGCTTTTCTCCGTGTGATTTCAAGATCTTGTATGCTTCGACAGCACGCTGCCGACCGCCGACGATCAAATATAAGCGAGGACGCGAGAATCGATATGCAACCTCATAGAGCGCGACTCCCAACAATACGAAGAGCAGCCCGCTTGCCATACATCGTTCTACGAATCCGACAAGGGAGATACTCCGTAATCCGATGGATGGAAATATATATCTTCCGAGCCAGAGTACAACGGTACACGCAGCGGTCCCTGTGAGGACGGCCTCCGACTGCGACCGCAGAAACATCAAACGAGGGGTACTCCTGCGATGGGTGTCGCGTGAGTTAAAAACGCTGTTCCAAACCACAACGAGTAAGAGAATGAGAATTACATGCCGAATCGTCAATGTTGCTGTCGCTATGTCTTCGGCGCGGTTGAACCTCGGAGCGTGTAGTTGGGTCCAGCTCGAAAGACCTGCAATAACAGGCGGAAGCATGCGAAGGGATGAATAAGTCCGCTGAATTATATCTAGCGGAGAACCCGATGCATGACTCTCACCCCGGCGGGACCGGATCGCATTCGATTGCGAACTAACCCGTGCACTACTAGAATCTACGCTCATTATCAGCTCCACAGAGACAGTTATGAAATAGTTGTGAGCGACCGAGATCAATGAACCACGGAGAACGGGTTCAAATAGAATCCAAGGCTACTTCCGAGACGCAATATCTGTGACGCTTGGGAGATTTTGTTCCGCGTGACATAGAGCATGTCTCCTGATTGCAATTCATAGTCATGCTCTAAGTCCGCTGTCTTTTTAACCCCCTTGAAATTCAGAACCCGCACCTGCGCCTCGCTCGTATTGATTTTCCTGAACACTAGGATTTGCGAGACCTTGGCCGATTCAAGTGGCCCCCCGGCGAGTAGTAATGCTTGCATCGCTGTGGTGTCTTCGCGCATCTCGTACTTCCCCGGTTTTGAAACTTCCCCAGACACTACGAAGTACGGCTTTTCAAAGTCGACCAGACCAATAGAGACTTCGGGGACGTTCAAGCGCTTCGACGCATGTTTTGCGATCTCCTCCTCGGCGTCAGTTATTGACAGGGATACAACTTTTACTTGCCCTGCAATGGACAATGTCACGTATCCATCGGGCTGAATTGTCACAACCTCATTGTGTTCTGGCGTGAGCCGAAACTTAATGTCGAGCTTGTCGCCCGGTTGAAGAAGATAACGCTGCCGACTCTGCAACACTTGGGCCTGCAGACAGGGCGACAGCGCACAGGTATAAGCAAGGCAAAAGAACACGATGCTCCGACGCATAGAATCTTTCACTTTGTCGCCCCCCTCAGCATTTGAAATATCCAGTTAGGTATGGGGTAAGTCCTTCGATTCATAACCAGCCCCTCAAGCGATCCACCTGAGCTTGCGATCATCTTCTGCGCGTACATGATCTGCTTGCTCGTGCTTCCCCCTGCGGCCACTACCAAAAGCATCCCATCCACTAACGAGGCGATTCCCGCAACTTCCCCAGAACCGCTCACCGCCTCACAATCGAGAATCGCGTACTCGAACCTACTTCGGATCGCCTCAATTCTCGCCTGTCTCGTCAATACGTTGAAGTCCCAGTTAGAGCGTCCTTCGGAATTCAGCCTTTGAGAATTCATGACCCAATAACCTTCGACGGTGCGTTTGCAGTACTTTTCTACATCGTTGCCGTTCGCAATGTCCGTTGCAGCGAGGTCCGGAAGAGTGCAATACAGGGCTCTGCCTGACCTATCTCCAGCCAGTTCCACGCAGAGCAGGCGAGAAACGTATGTCACACCTTCGCCCGGGTTGGCAGAGGTTAACGCAACTGCTTTACCCAGCTTCTCGCGCTTCTCATCTTGGCGCTGAAACACGGTATACGTTATTCTCCGGATATCCAGGGCCTGGACGACTTCACTCATGCTCTCTTCCCTCTTATCAATACCGTTTCATTCAGCCGCCCAGAGAGCACACTGCTGCTCGCATCCTCGGGCCTTGTTTCCAGTCTCGCGTCGCCGATTCCTATATACCCAGACTTAGCCAATCGGCGCTCCGGAAACGTTGCCAGAACCGGACAGCCCGTCATCGCTTCGAGTTCTGCAGGAGTGAATGCGCTCCCCCGGAAAGCATCTATCATCAACACGTATCCCAGCGACGCAAAGCTAGCCAATAACACGCCCAAGACCAACGCCATCATGCGATGCGGTTGAACGGGCAAAACGGAAAGCGTCGGCTCCTGTGCCACTGCTACGTCGACGATTTTCTTGCGGTCTAGTTCGTCATCAATATCAGCCTGATCGCGTTTCTGCGCATATGTGTCACGATTCTGCTTCAGGTCCTGCACACGCCGCTCCAGAGAATCATTGTCGAGTCCGATCCTTTGCAGCGTATCTAGCCGCGCCGATAGCTGCGCTGCCTGCTGCTCCAGGGTTCGCACTCGAGCCGCTTCACCATCCGCATGAATCTTGGTCTTTCGCAGATCCTCCTCAAGCGTCGTACGGATCGGATTATTGTCAGAAGTAGTTTCGACCGTACTCTGCGTGCGCGCCTCAGTCAGTGCAGCCTGAGTAGACGCGATTTGCTCATCAATTTCCTTTACTAGTCGATCACTTGCCAAATACCGTGTCAGCAACTGAGTCCGCCTGTTTCCCAGGTCGACAAGTAGAGTTTCCAGTCGCTCCGAACTGTATTGGTTTGGCGTGTTGCGAACTTGGGTCGTGATTCTCCCATTAACATCTTCCACCTGAGTTCTTCCGCTTGCCAAGCGTGACTCGCTCTCTCGCAAATCCGCTTTGAGCGCATTAATCTCCCGTGACACCAAATTCAGATTATCGAGCGTTAGAACTTTTTCTTGCCCCACGGAAACCAGCGCATTAGCTCGTTGAAAGTCAACAAGCGCGGCCTCAGCTTCATGCACCTGTGACTCGAGTTCTTTGGTCTTGGTCTCGAAGAACCGATACGCTCCAGCAGGGCGTCTTAATTCCGCGTGCTTGTCCAAAAAAGCTGTGGAGAGCCACTTCAGGCTTTTCTTGGCGTAGTAAGGATCTGCGTCTTTGAAAGTTACCTCAATAAGATTGGTCTTACGAAGTGGGTTCACTTCCAGGCGATGTTCTACGTCCAGTAACTCTTGAGCCATCCGGATTGTCCCTTCTTCGGGAGGTCGAATGCCCCTCAACTCTTGATCGCGATAACGAACCAGCCCTTCCATTAAGTCGGTTGACTGCAGCAGCTTTACTTCCGAGTTGATCTGCGCCTCTACGGCGTCGCTATTAACCGCTCCCATGAGTGCAGAACTGTTGCGATCTGCGCTAATCACCGACATCGCGCGCGTGTTCTGCACTAAGATCTTCATGCTGGATCCGTACTGCCGTTTCGCCACGATCACACATGTAATCGTGGCCAACATTACGATCCCGACGATAAAAGCTACCGCGCGTCTAGCCCTGAAGCCCGCGTCTACGTACCGGATCAAGGCGCTCTCGTTTTCCTGCATGCTGTTATTCGCCTTGGCTGAAATTGCATACGTGAACGCGCCTCAATTCGCGTATGTCTAAACTATCGAATCACATATTCGTTCTTATTCGCGCGATTCTCAATAGCAGAGCTTTGGTTTCCGCGCGGCAGACTTCCGCCATGCAGGAGTGACACTAACTGCCATTGCGATGTGGAATTCCGGCGTCACAATCGACATAGGACTTACGAACCTTATGAATCTACCTCGGCCGTGCACGTCTCGCATTGAAGCAATATCCAGCACTCCAACGTCTCAACTCTCAACGCTTCAGATAGGGCTTGGCACATCTTCGCGCGATGCCGGAGGAGCCGAACGCGTATTTGGGGAGTTGGCGGCCCACTTGCCCGCCTGTGGAGTGGCTTTCAATGGAGCAGTCGCGGAAGTGCAATCATCGGCATCTGCTAACAATGCAAGTCGATATTCATTTGCTTCTGAAGGTTCCGGTACTAGAGCACGCATTATAGGAGCACGTCGAACGCTTTCACGCGTACTCGAGTCCGAAAAGATTGACTTAGTAGCTTCGCACTTCGCGCTCTATAGTTTCCCTATCTTGGATAGGGTCCGTCGTGTTCCGTTTGTCGTGCATTTCCACGGACCCTGGTCAATAGAGTCTGCGATCGAAGGTTCAGACCGGATTGCTGCCTACCTTAAGCATCAGATCGAGCGACTCGTCTACCGCTCGGCAGATCGAGTGATTACTCTTTCAAACGCCTTCGCTGATTTAGTGCACGACACTTACGGAGTACAACGGATGCGCATCCATGTAATCCCCGGATCGGTAGATCTCGACCATTTCGGCGTATCACTCTCAAAGGCCGAGGCGCGTAAGGAATTAGGATGGCCGCTGTCGCGAAGGATTCTGGTCTCCGTGCGGCGATTGTCTCACCGAATGGGTCTTGACCTTCTGATCGACGCTATGCCAGATGTGGTGGCTAAGAATCCAGAAGTGCTTCTCTATATTGGAGGCAAGGGGCCGTTGCGTGATGCACTGGAACAACGAGTGTCTGCCCTGAGGCTTTCAAGGTATGTGCAATTCTTGGGGTTCGTGCCGGAAGACAGACTTCCGTTGGTATATCGGGCCGCTGACTTCAACGTGGTGCCGACACGTGCATGCGAAGGATTCGGCCTGGTCGCGGCTGAGAGCCTTGCCGCAGGAACGCCCTCAATTGTGACACCGATAGGCGGTCTGCCAGAAATCGTAACGCCGTTCTCGCCAGATCTCGTCTTACGTTCGCACTCGACGAAGGATATTGCCGAAGGGCTGATCAGGGCACTCTCTGGAGATATATCGATTCCGTCGTCGGACGAATGCTCTGACTACGCAAAGACTAACTTCTCATCGTCGTTAATGGCGTCTCGAACCGCAACCCTATACCGCGAATTGCTTGGATAATGCTACTGGTATCATGCTTCGGTTGGCACCTGCTCGCCACTCATCGTGTTTTTGTTCTCGCCTCTCCGAACTGGAGTACAGAACTTCCGCTCCACGTCTTGTCGCACCCTCCGCAGCGGATTCTCGACCAAACGCAGCATTGCGAAACTATATAGCGATGCGGTCGCGAACCCTAAGACTTTAACCAACAATGCAGAATGTGGCAGTCGTTGATGCCACAAATTCAAAGCCGTGACATGACTGAGATACATTGAATACGAGACGGACCCAAGCCAGCGTAGCGGGCCCCATTCCAACCATCGCGCCTCAAACTTCTTGTGAGCAGCAACACAGTAATGAAAGATCGGGTACAGGGCTATGCCCTGCAGGGAATACCTCAGCGTCTCGCGGAAAACTGATTCGCGGAGCAGTAGCGTACCTAGGATCACACCCACTCCCAACCCCGCGTACACCCCGCTCCTGCGCCATGTACGTCGGGGGTTCAGCCACGGGTTATTTCTGATCGCTAGAAGGCATCCCCATAGAATGGAGTCAAAACGTGCATCGGTCGCTGAGTAAGTCCAGCGAGGCACTCCGTCCAAAGGGGTGTGCAATACCAGCACTAGAATGTATCTCCAAGCCAGAGCGCCCCCGCAAAGCGTAATCAGGATTATGGTCTGCCTGCGTACCGAGATCCTATGTCTCACAAATAGCAGGTACATTAGAGGAAAGATGAAATAGAAGTGCTCTTCAATCATAAGAGACCAGAGCAAACCGGCCCCGGTCGGCAGTAACACCTTGTGATGTGCTAACAGAGAGACATAGTTGAAGGCGTAGAAGATTGCTGACGTGAATCCTAAGACATTTCCTTGTTTTTCAATCATGCCAAAAGAAGCAAACAGTGCACTTAGCGCCAATGTCAGATACATCGGAGGGAGAATTCGGAAGCTCCGTCGTAAGTAGAAACGCTTTAAGGAGACCGTGCCAGTTTTCTCTGCTTCGTTACGCAAGAGAGTGGTGATTAGATATCCACTAAGAAAGAAGAAGACAGTAACTCCGAACCCTCCGGGGACAGTTTTATCGAGTCCACTATGAGCCACAAATACCAAGAGAAACGCAATTGCTCTGAGGCCGTCGAGAGTTGGTATGTGCGTTTCTCTTCTCAACTACATCCCCCGCTGAAAGCATCCTTCTTCAGTCTCTCTCAGCGTCTGCTGTGGTCACCCGTTTGTCCATGGCAGGGGACTGCCCCGCTCGCTTACTTCACTGCTGTCTTCCTCTTAGGGCAGACCAGCAGCGAACTGCCTTCGTAAAGGCAGTTCGTTGCAATAAGATCACAGCCGCTTAGCCGTTAATATCGGCGGCTAAGGCTAGAAATTTGAAACTCTCCACCGCCGGAAAGTTTGAAACGGAGCTGCGCGTTGACGTGAGCCCCACGCGTTCTCCCTATCTCTTCAGATTCGATCCGTGGCCAACGCTTGTCCTTTGAGGTGTTGATGTGAATCAACCTGCTTATTCGCTACCATCGCCGGCTTTTCGGGACTCATCGAATCGCATCTCGCTCGGACCGGTTGATGTGGATACAACACCCCGCGAGGCGATTATCACTGCCATGCTCGAGGATGCTTTCAATGGCACATCTACGAGCTTGGTTGCGACGATCAATGCGCAATTGTATGTGCTAGCGGAACGGGACCACGTCTATCGCAATTGCCTAAAGCGGGCGCGTTTTCTTTGCGCTGACGGCTCCTCAATCGGGCTCGCGGCATTCCTCCTCGCCGGGCAACGATTAGAACGTTTAGCCGGAGTCGATCTCGTGGATGAACTTTGTAGACGTGGTTGTCAGCGAGGCCTTCGAATCTTTCTCTTGGGCGGACGCGAAGGGTCCGCCATGCGGTTATCTCAGCTCCTCGCCACACGTCATCCGGGCTTGAGAATTGTCGGAATGTCGTGTCCACCAATTGGTTTTGAGAAGTCCCGACATACACTGGTTCCGGTGCTAAATCAGATTCGCGCAGCGAACCCCCACGGTGTGTTCGTTGCACTAGGAGCTCCAAAGCAGGAGCTATTTATAGACCAATACCTGCGCCAACTCTCAGTCCCCCTCGCTATTGGCGTAGGGGGAAGTTTTGAAATCATTACCGGCGTGACCCGGCGAGCGCCTCACATAGTACAGCGTTTAGGGATGGAGTGGTTTTATCGGCTGATCCAAGAACCGAGACGCCTCTGGCGTCGCTATCTTTTCGGCAATCTTCATTTCCTTTGGATTCTTGGTAAATACTACTTCTCCAGAAAAAGAACGCCTCATCTGCAATCCATTTCGGGTAGACGTCCAAAGGATTCACGAAAAGCTTCCTGATAGGTGAGATTTCAGCAGAACACTGCCATTCAGTTGGCAGTGACTGCGGATGCCCATCGGATGTGAATGGCTATATGCTCTGTTCAAATCAGCGCAGTCGAGTCGGGCAATATCCGAAGCAGGATGAGGGGGTGGTTGTGGAAACCAGCATATCGAAGGGCCGCATCACCTTTCCGGCAATCGGTCTGACGACATCACGCCTCGGATTCGGAACCTCTCTGCTCATGGCACGTCTAAACCGTTCGCAATCCGTGCGACTGCTTGAAACTGCTTTTGATTCTGGAATTACTCACTTTGACACCGCGCGCCTTTATGGCTACGGCGAGGCTGAAGTTGCGCTGGGCGATTTACTCCGTAGACGGCGCGATCAGGTTACAGTGACGACTAAGTTTGGCATTCTTCCACCCCGGCGGTCAGTTGTACTAAATGCCGTGAAAAGCATCGCCAGGAAAGTTGTTGTCCTTCAACCCCGATTACGCGAGCCTTTTAGACGTAAGGCTGAAAGCATGATCAAAAGTGGAGTTTTCGATATTCCAGTCTTGACACAAAGTCTAGAAACCAGCCTGAAAGCTCTGGGTACTGACTATGTTGACATCCTGTTACTCCATGAATGCACGGAGACAGACACTAGGAATCCGAAGATTCTAGCCTTTCTCGAAAACCTCCAGTCGACAGGTAAGATTCGTGCTTTCGGCATAGCAACATCAGCAATTCATACTGGAGCTATTCTTCGGGCGAATTCTCGATACTGCCCTGTCGTGCAATTCCAAAGTAGCGTGTTTGAGCCACACCAAGCATCTCTACCCATCCCGCCCGACAGTGCTATTTTCACCCATTCCGCCCTGTCACGCGGCTTTCAATCGCTCTCATCTGATCTAGACACCCATCCAGCGATGGCGCAACGTTGGTCGGAACAGCTCCACATTGATTGCGCCAACCGTCCTGAAATGGCTGCTCTGCTGTTGAGATACGCCATGTCAGACAACATCAACGGCACGGTCTTATTCTCTTCCAGTGTCCGTGAGAACATTGTCCGAAACGCTGCTCAGTTGGAAGCCCAACCGATGCATGAAGGCATCCGCAATGCCTTATCTCAATTAATTAGAGACTACCTGGCAACTCCAATCGGAGCGTACCCATCGTGATTCGCGACTTGCAGGATTATCCCTCGGAAACTGTTTTGTACACGGACGTCTGTATTGTCGGTACCGGCCCAGCCGGCATTGCTCTCGCACAGGAATTGATAGGCACCAACTTGGATGTCCTGTTGCTGGAGAGCGGTGGATCTAGACACGAAGATGAATCCCAAGCCCTCAATAACGGATCCAGTATTGGCCTCCCGCACCGAACCTATCTTGACGGTCGGGCTCGCAGGTTTGGTGGTACAGGTACGATCTGGGCTGGCCAATGCTTACCGATGGATACCATCGACTTTGAGCGGCGCGATTGGATTCCGGACAGCGGCTGGCCTTTTTCTTTTGATTCGATCCGTCCCTATTTCTCGCGCGCCGAAGCTTTTTTCAAGATACAAGGTGAACGATACGACTCCAACAACTATGCACGTTTTGGTATCGATCCTCCAGCTTGGGACCCCGCCGCACTAAAATCTATGTTCACCGTCTACACTGCCCATATCGATATTGGCAAAGCTTGGCATGCGAAGATCTCAAGGGCTGCGAATGTGACCGTTCTTCTGCACGCGAACATAACCCAAATCGAGACCAATGACGCTGGCACGATCTGCACCTCCGTTCGTGCCAGAAGCCTCCGCAACACCGCCGCCCGCATCACCGCTAAGAGTTTCGTCATCTGCTGCGGAGCCATCGAGAATGCCCGGTTACTACTCGCTTCAAATAAGGTGCAGAAGAACGGACTCGGCAACCGCTACGACCTCGTCGGCCGCTATTTCCAGGAGCATCCGAATGCATTTACAGGGGAGGTAGAAACCAAAGATCCTTTCCAACTGCAGCAGAAGCTAAGGCTTCTATATGCCAAGAGTGGCATCAAATATTTTCCGAAGTTTCGCTTGTCCGAAACAAGGCAACGACAAGAACGAGTCGCGAACTGCAATGGTTCGCTCTTGTTCGAGTATCCTGAAGGGTCAGGTATAACTGCACTGCAGGAAACCTATCGCGCAGCCCGCAAAGGAACTCTGCCAACCAAGCCATTGAGGAAACTGATGTCAATCTTGCGCCACTCTCCAGAAGTGGCTGAGTCGTTGGCACAGAGATTCCTTTCCGGGCGCTCGCCCTGCGGCTCTCCCTCGCGAATCCGCTTGCAGATCTACCTTGAACAGACTCCCAACCATTCAAGTCGAGTTCGCCTCAGTACGCGTCGCGATCAGTTTGGCGTACCTGATATCGAAGTTGACTGGATGGTTACGGACATGGAAAGGCGTACCCTGCAGGTAATGACGCAAACGGTACGACAAGAGATTTCTCGACTGGGACTAGGAACGATTACCCCGTCTCCGTGGCTCAACTCCGAGGAATGGAAGACCCATCTTTCTGACTGCGCCCATCACGCTGGCACAACACGTATGGCAAACACTGAACAGCATGGTGTGGTAGATAGCAACTGCCAGGTATTTGGGATACGTGGCCTGTTCATTTGTGGCGGCTCTGTCTTTCCTACGTCCGGCTATGCGAATCCCACGCTAACGATTGTGGCAATGGCGATTCGTATTGCCGATCTACTTCGTGCGCAACTTGGTGCCACTACCCCAAGCATAGAAGCGGGACATCGCTACCCTGAACATTCCGCAACCCGAGGTGCGCATTCGCACCCGAGACCGTTGGTAAGAGCGACGACTTGAAGCGGTAGTTTTACTCGCATCGGTATCCAATGATCGTATTTCTCGTGTTGCAGCGGATGATTCATTACCCCGCGTTAACTCGATCTTGCCTACGGGCGCTTGCATTTCAATTTAGCATTGTTTTCTTTATGCTGCTCACACTCCCCGTCCCTTTGGTCGCGCGTCCCTCAGCGCAACATGAAGCGGAGCGGGCGACCCCGAGCGATATGTTCGTTGATTCCGTCGGCGTTAACGTGCATTTAAGTTATGCAGACACGCCGTACTACTCAAACTTTGGACTCATCCGATCCTCGCTCTTACGCCTCGGGCTAAGGCATGTCAGAGACGGACTTATCGACACGCCACTAACCGCCTATTATGAACGGCACAACGAGCTCGGCAAACTCGGCATCAAGGGACTGTTCATCAGCTCTCCAGATCAGCCCACTGTTCTTCTGCAGCAATACCCGACGCGCGTGGCGAGTTCTTTCGAGGCATATGAGGGTCCGAATGAGTTCGATATCTCGGGGACAGGTAACTGGGCCAGCACGCTTCGCCGGGCGGTGAAGACTCTATACGACGCAGCGCGAAGTGGTGCTCGCCCAAGTGCTCCTGTTCTGGCACCGTCGCTCGTACAAAGTAGTTCATACCCTGAGCTCGGAAACGTAAGTAGCTACATTGATTACGGTACGCTCCACAACTATTTCGGCGGGCGCAATCCCGGAACAGGTGGATGGGGCGACGACGGATACGGCAGCATCCCTTGGGCTCTTCGCCTGGCGAATCAGGGATACGGTCGGAAAATCGTTATAACAACGGAAACTGGTTATAACAATAACAGTCGAGCAGTAGACGCCGTTCCTGAAGATATATCGGCCATCTACCTGCCACGGGTTCTTCTCGAACAGTGGCGCGCAGGAATTGCGCGTACCTATCTGTATGAGTTGCTTAGCGTAGGTCCAGATGATTACGGCTTACTCCGCAAGGACGGGACCGCAAAGCCCGGCTTCTATGCCGTTTCCAACTTGTTGACTCTCATGGATGACCCAGGGAAAACCTTTGTTCCCGGCTCTCTTGAATACAGTATTACAGGAGGCGATTCCAGCCTTCATCACCTACTCCTACAGAAGCACGATGGCGCATTCTATTTGGCTCTCTGGGTGGAGCAACCGGGTTACGACGTAGACAAGAAAACGCGTCTGAGCGTATCACCGCAAGACATATCGCTGCTAATAGCCAGCACTGTAGTGTCTCTTAACGTGTATCAATGGGACTCGCAAGGAAAAGTAACTCAAAGAGTAATCACCCCAACTTCACCACAAAGGTTAACTGTCACCGACCATTTGCTGATCCTTCGAGTTACTCTCAATCGAGAACACCGACATTTGTTATCTCCAGCATCCGTAAAGTAATAATCCCCGCCAACTCTTGGTCCCGGAGAGAGGCCACAAACATCCATCAAACCTATCAATATTATTGATCAAGAATTCACGCGATAAGCGTGAGCGAGAGTTGAATTTCGTTTTGTCCTGATATAGCCTTTGTCAACTCGGGTCTCGATCAATAATAAAGATCGACGGTCTTTCTCTTACCACGTTTTACCTAAATCAGAGCACGGAGCATGCAAATGATGGATGACGAAATCGCATCTAAAAGGATAAATGTTATTGTTTGCGACCCATGCCCTTTGATTTACGCTGGGTTGCAAAAGAGCTTTGAGTCCGACAGCCGGATTGGGATACAGTGCGACACGCCTAATCTCTATACTCTCAGACAAAAGGCACAACCGGGGTCTTTCGATATTGCACTCGTTGAGTGGAGCATGATTGCTTGGCATGACCATGCGTCGTTGGAGTGCCTGAGAGCGATCAGTGAACATTCCAGATTGGTCCTCCTCGGGATGAGAGAAAGCACACGTGAGCGTAAGCAAGCACTCGAACTCGGAGTGCGAGGCATTATCAGCAAAAAGAGCAACGCCCGCCAAGTGCGGAAAGCCTTATGCCGGGTTGCCGAAGGCGGTATCTGGTTAGAGAAAAGTGCTGCAGAAACGCTTCTCCAGCATGTCTTTCTTCCATCCAGCGGCGGGTACGATTTGCAACAACGATTGGAGCTACTTACGCGGCGTGAACGGGAGGTAGTGAACCTCGTATGCCACGGGTTGCGAAATAAGCAGATTGCAGCCAAGCTCTTCATCTCTGAGACAACCGTGTGGCATCACCTCACGTCGGTCTTCGGGAAACTGCAGGTTCCAGACCGGGTCGCTCTTGTTGCATTTGCGTACAGGAACGATATTGGGGTGCGTCTAGGAGCAAATCCAATTCCTATCACCAAAGGAATAAATGACGAACGCTCCCGAGAACAGGGCACAAGAGGCGAGAGCAGACTGGGCCTGATAAGCCCTTCTCGTTCATTCGCAGGCGGAGATGCGAAGCTGAGCGCCTGAGCTAAGTTGCGATGACGCACATTGAAAGACTCACGTTAGGAGGGAAATAAGCGAAATGAACCGCAGATCGTTTCTCCAGTCCGCGATGAACGCAGCGATTTATGCTGCATTGCCCTCAACCGTAGCGTCTTCAGTTCGCCCTCCTGATAGCGCAAGCACGGAGACGCTCCAATCGTATGGCACACCCTGCGTCCCCCTGATTGGAGTCCAAGCCGATCAGGCCACACTCCAGAATTCCTCTATTGCACAGTTCGTTGCCTACAACTTTAATCTCATCACAGTAAGCGGCATGAAATGGATTGACATCCATCCGACTCCTACTACCTATTCCTTCGCCCAAGCTGACTGGGGTGTCGCGTTTGCACAGGCGCATAAGATGCAGGTACACGGACACAATCTGTGCTGGAATAGCCCGGCTGTCAATCCATCGTGGCTCGGGACCGTACTTACTAAAGCGAACGCCGCCGACTACCTCACCCAACACATCACAACTGTCGTGAGTCGCTACAAAGGAGAAATTGATTCATGGGATGTTGTGAACGAACCCATTACCCCCTGGTCCACCAGAAGCGATCTCCTCTATCCAGGGATCTGGGTCAATCTCCTCGGCCCAGAGTATGTCGATGTTGCTTTCCATGCCGCAGCGGCAGCCGATCCAAAGGCGCTTCGCGTATTAAATATCTACAATGTTGAGCAAGACAATGCGGCCAGTCAGCTAACCCGCAGTAAGACCCTTCTGTTCCTCTCGCAACTCAAATCCCGAGGAGTCCCCATACAGGCAGTTGGGATTGAATCACATTTGGATGTGCGTATACCGCTTAACGCAACTATCCTGCGGGATTTTTTTGCAAGTATCCGCAATCTTGGCCTGGAAGTTTTAGTTACAGAGTTCGACGTCCAGGAATCACGTGCCACTGGGACTTCGCTTTCCTGGGACCAAGTGGTCGCTGAATTCTACCAAGACTACCTGACTTATGTTCTCGCCGGAGCGAACCCTCAAAGAGTAATCTTTTGGTCCATCTTGGACCGATGGGCGAGCGGGATCCGCATTCAAGGTCTGCTACAGAGTAACCTGACGCCTCGGCTCACGTTTGGCGCAGTGGCATCAGCCTTTGAAGAGGGGTGTGCAAAGTAACCTTTGATATGCGCAAGGTCTCACTACGTTTGTTTTACCAATCTTCCCAGTAGCTGAGATGCATCTTCCTCGCGTCTTAATTTCATCTGCACCGCAAACCAGAACAGAACAACGAGTGTCCCATCGCAAGCGAGGCTACTCCAGGCCGCGCCGCGCCAGGAATACTTAGGCAAGACAAGCAGGTTCAACAGAATATTCACACCGGCAACGAACACTTGGATTGCAGAGCGAACACGAAGAAAACCTGCTCCAGAGAGGCTATCCGCGAGAAACACATGGACGCTACGCAAGAGGGGTATAAAAGCGAGCCAACGAAGGGCGACAGATGCGTTCGCGTATTGTTGACCAAGAATGTGCGGAAGCAAAGGTGCCCCGACCAGCAACACCGTCGCTACGACACTCCCATAAAGTGCACCTGGAAAGATCAGACTCCGAGCGAGTCCGTAAGGTGCCCTCATACCATGTGCACCTCTTTCAAAAAAGCGCGGATACGCCGCACCGGCAAGGGAACGAATCGGCTGAGTAGCAACGTCGATAAGTCGATATGCGGCTGCATAAATACCAGTTGAACCAAAGTCTGACAGTTTACTGAGCATAACCTTATCGACATCGTTGTAAATCGTTGTGGCGGAATTGTTAATGCTAAAGAAGACTCCTTCTTTGAGGTCAGTCGGCAGTTTCCCAAAGTCCACCCGGGGAACACCGAAAATCTGTGTTCCCCTATATACGCAATATGAAGTTGCAATCATGCTTGTAATGAGATACGTAATGGACCATCGTTGCAATGTTAGCGCGCGACTGCCACTTGCCAGAACAACTAGGCCGACGAGTCTCAGTATGCTCAATAAAACGTTTTGTATGGCGGTCTCCTTAGCGTGATTGCATGCCAGAAAACCGTACGTCCCAAGTTCAACAATTCGGCAAAGGATTAAATCAGATACACAGATTGCAGTGATAACTCCTGTCGCCTGGCCCAAACTAAAAGTCCAATTTGTGAGGGCGACTACCGAGCTCAGTAGCGTTCCAGAAAGGCAAGTGATAAGTAGCCCATTCCCCCAGCAGACAGACGGCAACTGGCGCTCCGCCCTTACATTCTTAACGAAGAGGCTCGGGCTACCAAATCCCGAGAAAGGAGAGATGATCGCGGCGTTCGCAACAACGGCCGCAAATGCGCCAAAAGCTGAGGCTCCAAGGAGGCGCGCGAGCAGGACGTAGTATGCTGCCTGTATAATCAGGCGCACCGTTTGTCCCAGTGATAAATGCGCGGCATCACTCGCCATCGTACTACCACGCAGCCGGGAGATTCTTTCCTCAAGCAACTTAGATATGACCATGTGGGCCCCGTATCTTTACTGGCGAGCCGGACGTACCAAGGAGAGACCGGAGCGAGCTGTAACGCGCTGTCGAATGCTGCGAACCTCGACCGCAAGACCAGTGCACGCCAACATATACATGATCCACGCCAAGGAGTTCTGGACATCGAATACCGCCTCGCCGACCGAATAGAAGATAGTCACGAGAACAATCGCCAGATACCACATGCCAGCATCGTAGGATCCGCTCCGAAGGCAAACGGTGGCATTACGAATCGCCTGAACAAAGGTTCCAAGCACTAGAAGGAGTCCAACCCCACCAACGCTCAACAGTACTTCGAGAATGCTACTCTGAGACTGCGCCACCGCCCAGTGCGACGAGAGAATAATGAACGCTGATTCGCCCTTCAATCCCCGCCAGAACGCGTTGTATCCCCAGCCAACAAATGGTCGCTTAAGGATCGAGTGGAGTACGGCTTTCCATATGATGGTGCGGCCCGTTAACGTCGGATCTTTTCCGAAAAATAGAAGGATTTCAGTCGAATAGACTCCGAGCAGAGCCAGGCAGAGCGTGATCACTAAGCTTGCGGCTAATAGGATAAGAAGAAAGTCCCTCGTTCGAAGTCGCCGGTACATAACAGCCCCACACCAAAAGAGAGGACACAAAATAGCTCCGAGCCAAGCCTGCACGGAAAATGACAAGAGAATCAATAACAGGAGGGTCGCTATGTAAATAGCGCGGCGAAAAGGACTTATTCCCCTCGCGAAAAATGCTGGAGTAAGCAGTAATACAAACACGGTTCCAAGAACGTTTTTAGCCATGAACGCACCTTGTAACGCCACGTGCGATGTGCCGGTGGTAGTCCAGGCATAATGCGGCAAAACGGCGGCCATCAGAATACTGATCGCTGCCGCCATCACTCCCAACCGCATTATTAGGCGCATCAACTCCCCGAATCTAAAGCGAGAAATGAGCGCGAAGGCCAGCAGCGTGTTCGACAACAGATAAACGCTGCTACGCAGACTAATCGCTGGATCTTGCGACCAAACCGTTGAGGCAATCGCAAGAAGGGCGGAAGCAGTGAACAACTTCATATTCAACGCTGTGTTTAAAACCGAACGCCACCTCGACAGAATAATAGGCAGAGTCGCCAGAGTTGCTAGCGCCAACTCAATTGTGTGTAGCGGACTCAACGAGTCTGGTGTCGCGACCATACTCGCGCCCACTTCAGCATGAGTGAGTGCCTCAGGAGTGAGGAATGCACCTCCGGTGGACAAGAGAAACAATGCCGGGAGCAATAGGCATTCCTCCAACTTCATCCATTCCCGCTTCGACTCCACTCTTTTGGAGATTGCGGGTCGAGACACTAAATACGCGCCGTAGGTGGAAGCTTCTTCCATCGACTCCTTCCTGCTGCACTTAGACACAGCCCTGTCGTCAAAACAAGAAGGGCGCAGAATCACCGCTTGGTAATCATGAAGTGGACTAATGCTCCGCAAGAATGGCAGCATTCTGCCGTTTAGGTCGCAGTTCAAGCAGATACCCATGGCAGGAGCCTGCTCTTGTATGGTGCCGCGGAGAACGCGATCATGTTCCCTAGCAACGCGTAAGCGTTCGACCAAACATTTTCCGTCTTCTCGACTTACTAGCAATCTATGAAGCCGATCTCTACGAGAGAAACAATGACCACGCTCCAAGTGTCCGATCACGATCTGTCAATTAGCGATCTGTGGCCAATATATCTACGCCGCAAGCGGGCCTTCTATCTCATTTGGGGTAGCGTGGTACTGCTGGCAGCGGTCTTTTGCATGGCGGTAACCCGACGATACGATGCAATCGGAATGATCGAGGTTCAGAAAGAAGCCGCAGGAGGATTTGAAGTCTCCAACGTCTTTAGTGGTCGCGAAATCGTACCTGACGCTCTAACAACGGGACTTGATTTGCAGACCCAAGCGGAGCTTCTGAACTCGGACACCTTGGCGTTGCGAGTGATCCGCGAACTTGATCTAGAGCACACCCCCGATTTCGAAAGACTAGGCCCCATTGAGTGGACGATGGAACACTGTCCTCCACTGAAATGGATGCTCAGCGGAGGGGCAACGGCATCCGACGCGAAAGACGCAGCTATCGAGAACGCTCCCGTTCGTAGAACCAGGGCTCTGAAGCATTTCAGCAATAATCTCAAGGTCGGAGTCGTACCTGGAACGAGACTCATCGCCGTTCGTTACAGGAGTATAGATCCTGCGCTCTCTGCGAAGATTACGAATCAGCTTATTCGAGCTCTCGTCGATTTCAACTTCCAAGCGCGTCTAGCAACAAGTACCCAGGCATCACAGTGGTTAGGAAGCCAGCTAGGTGAACTGCGCAATCACACATCGGAACTTCAGGAACGAGTGGTTCGGCTCCAACGCGACATGGGTGTCTTCGGACTCGGAACTACAGACACAAGCGGCAAGGAGCAGATCTACAGCACCGTACTTGATCAGGTACAACAGGCGACGGTCGCGCTCTCCGCTGCACAGTCTAACCGAATACTAAAAGGAGCTCTCAACGAAGTAGTGGAAAAGGGCAGCCCTGAACTCATTTCAGGATTGACCGGCAACGGAATGAATGGCATGTCTCCTTCCCTTGCAAACTCCCTCACTCTTGTTCAGAACCTGAGAACGCAGGAGGCGACACTTCGTCAAGACATCGCCCACGATGCTGCGAAGTTCGGAGATAACTATCCGCCACTCAACGAGAAGCGTGCTTCGCTGAGTGGTCTGGAGCGCTCAATCTCAGATGAGAATAACCGCATTGCTGCGCGGGCAAAGAGCGATTACGAGGTCGCGGTCAATACTGAACAGAACACGCAACGTATGTTTGAAGCGGCGAGACAAAAGGCAGATCGGTTGAATGATAAGGCTATAGAATTCACACTTGCAAAAGAGGAAGCGGAAGACGGCCGAACTCTTTATGAAGATCTGCAAAAACGATTACAGGAGGCCGGACTGGTCCAGGGGTTGCGTTCCTCCAACATAGTTACAGCGGATCCGGGGCGGACGCCTGCAAAGCCCAAAATTCCTAACATTCCCCTTTACATGCCAATTGCGGCCGCATGTGGGGTGATTCTCGCTGCTATGGGCGCATTCCTTCTGGACGTCATCGACACGAGGATTCAGACACTTGAAGATTTTGAATACGGGAGATTACCGCCGCTTGGAATCCTGCCATACGTTTTGCCCAATCGGCGAGTTTACTCACTCAGGGAGTTTAGCTCGTCCAAGTCCGTGTTACAGCACTCCTTACGCTCATTGCGAACTTCGCTCATGTTCCAGAAGGACCTACCGTCGCCCAAGGTAATCCTTATTACAAGTGCTTTGCCGGGCGAAGGCAAAAGCACTCTTGCAAAAGGACTCGCTGCGGTGTTGGCCCAACAGGGACGAAAGGTGCTTCTCGTTGAGGCGGACCTTTACCGCCCACGATTTAAGAAGGATCTCAATCTGGAAGACCGGGGTGGACTAAGTTTAATTCTCCGGGATCCTACGGCCACACTTCGCGATGGAATTGTGACACCGCTTCCGGAGTTACCGAACCTACAAGTCATGCAAGCCGGAAAGATATCCCGCAATTTAGCCGATCTGCTCGAATCAGACCGACTGCCAACCATCGTCAATGCTTGTCGCAGAGAATACGACGTAGTGCTGCTCGACGGACCTCCAGTGCTTCCCGTCGCTGATTCAGTTCTCCTGGCCACGCTTGCGGACACAACAATCATGGTAGCCCGAGTTGGTTCAACGCCTCGGGCTACCTTCAGGCTCGCTTATGAAAGAGTTACATCCCAGATGGACCGCCCAGATGTTCGTGTCGTCTTAAATGCGGTGAGACCAGGATCTTATGCATTCCACAATTTTTATGGCAACGCCTCTGTACGCCTTTACTCGGAGGAGAACAATGCAAGCGCTTAGAGTATTCATTCTGACCTGCGGACTGGCTTCGCTTGCTTCTGCGCAACTTACCTCTAGTGGACCTGCCCCTGCAGAAAGAGACTCTCTACTGATCGGCCCAGGTGATCTGCTGCATTTTCAGGTCTTCAACACTCCCGAGTTGGAACAGCACCCACGTGTAACGGTTGCAGGCGATGCACCGCTGGAATTTCTAGGAAACGTCCACCTTAGCGGCATGACTCCTGCCGAAGCAGCACGAACAGTTGAAGACAAGCTCATGGCAGCGAAACTAGTGTTGCATCCACAAGTCACGGTAACAGTTGAGCAGTTTGCAACACAGAACGTTTCTGTGCTCGGTGAGGTACATACACCGGGCACTTACCAGATCACGGTGCCTAGAGACGTGCTCGATGTAATCGCCATGGCAGGGGGATTGAACAGCGTCGCGGACCGTACAGTTACCATAAAGCGCCACGGACAGGATGGCGAGAAAATCAGTTACTTCCTTTCCAACAATTCGAACGCAGCATTCGACGCCAGCGTCCTCGTATATCCAGGCGACACCCTCCTTATCCCAAAGGCTGGACTTGTATACGTCTTAGGTGACGTTAGAAATCCTGGAGGTTACGTCATGGATGACAACCGATCTCAGTTGACAGTGCTGCAGATTGTTGCAACCGCGGGAGGAACAAACAAATCAGCCGTGCCCGCACATGCACGCCTGATTCGAAAGCAGCCGGACGGCACATTCGCGGATATGTCGCTTCAGCTATCGAAGATGCAGAAGGGCAAACAACCTGACCTCCCGCTCCAAGCTGGGGATATCGTTTACGTTCCGTTCAGCTATCTGCGAAACATGGCGGTTGGTGCCCAGGGTATCGCCGCTTCCGTCGCTGGTGCGTCGGTCTATAACAAATAGCACGACTGTTTCGCATGGGAGAAGGACAATTGAATACTCAATCTAGTCCGCGAATCAGTGTAGTCATTCCTACTCGAAGCCGCCCGACACTGGTTCAGCGTGCGGTTACCAGTGCGCTTGGCCAGACCGAGCGCGACATCGAGGTTATCGTCATAGTGGATGGCCCGGATGAGCAAACGATAAAGGAGTTATCCCGCATCGCAGACCCGAGACTTGTAACAGTACCTCTTAAACAGAGTGTTGGAGGTGCGGAGGCGCGAAACGTCGGAATTCGATGCGCAAGCGGGACTTGGATTGCTCTTCTCGATGACGACGATGAGTGGTTCCCCAAAAAGCTTGAAATCCAATATCTGGCGGCTTTGGAAAATGGGTCCGCAGATGTAGTAGTAACGTCAAAATACCTTGTTCGGAGAACGGGGAAACCGGAAGCAATCAGACCCCGGAGACTGCCGAAGGCACAAGAGTCTATAAGCGAATATATGTTCGAGTATCTATGTTACTTTCAGACCTCAACTTACTTTTGTTCCAAGAGTTTGTTTCTGAAAGTTCCTTTCCGCAAGGAGCTTACGTGTTTTCAGGACATCGACTGGTTCCTGCGTGTCATGACTACAGATGATGGGCTGCAACTGGTAATCATACCGGAGCCCCTCGCCATCTACTACGAGCCTGAAGACCGAGTAACTATTACTAGCAATCTGGGATGGAAGAAGCGTCTCGCTTGGGGCCAGGACAATCGTAACAGGATGACAAGGAAAGCCTACTCTAGATTCATCGTTGGCTCTTGCGTGGGTCGCGCTGTTCAGGACAAAGCAGGACTGCCGGGTCTTGTAACTCTGCTGCGCGAGAGTGTAAGCCATGGAGCTCCTTCGCTTTCGAACCTGTTGCTGATGCTTGGCATGTTTATTGTTACTCCGAGCTTTCGCAGAACAATCCGCGATACATTCTTTCTCCCGCATTACAAATCTTCACGATCGTAAAACGCCGGACATATGGTTTTAGACACAAATTCGAAGCGGAGGAAGCTAGATTGCGAGTTGGCATAATTGCTCCTGAGTACCCGCCCACGCGTGGGGGAATGCAAGTTGTCGCGTTGGAACTGTCCAGGCATCTGAGCGAACTCTGTGACGTAACTGTATTTACCACCGCCCGTTCTTCAAAATGCAAAGAAGCCTTCCGCCTAATACCTGAGATAGTTGGTCAGGCTGAAACGGACTTAGCAATCCTGAAACGGCACAGGGTTGATGTTTGGTTTGCGATGAATGCTGCATACGCCGCGATTGCCCCCGAACTCCCAACGCCAATGGTCGCGTACTTTCATGGTAATGACTTCTTAGCGCCATGGGCCATTCGCTATCCAACGAGCCTCCGGATCGCAAACCGCCTGCCGTGGACACGGAACCTTGCATGTGAAATGAAGAGAGAAATCGGAAGAGCCCGAGTTCAGGCTGGCATGCATTCGCTCGCCCACATTGTGACAAACAGCGCCAACACTCGACAGCTCATCGAATCCAGTTATGTACAGCTTCCTGCCATTACTCTTTGTCCTCCAGGATTAAATCCTCGCTTTTTCCAGGAACCCCCTAGCTCGAAACGATCTTCTATTCGCTTACTGAGCGTTACGCGGCTCAATCGAAGGAGCCGCCGCAAGAACATAGCTGGGGTTCTCTTGGCGTTAGCAAAGATCAAAAAAACGATAGAGTTCGAATACCATGTGGTTGGAAGTGGCGACGACAGGCACAATCTGGAGCTTCAAGTCAGCAGGCTAGGTTTGAAGGAAAGAGTCAAGTTTACTGGATCGCTATCGGATGACGAGCTAATCAGCGAATATGGCGCCGCCGATCTGTTCGTTTTGCCAGTAAAGGCTTCCACAACAGATGTCGAAGGATTCGGGCTTGTATATATAGAGGCGAATGCTTCGGGAGTTCCTGTGCTTTGCAGCGTAGAAGGTGGTGCGACGGACGCTGTCGTCGACGGTGAAACCGGAATTCTAATCCGCTCCTCTGAACCAGACGATATAGCATCTGGAATTCTGGAATTTATCGCAAAAAGAACCATATTCAGTCCTCTAAGAATCCGCAGCTTTGCGGAAGGATTTCGTTGGCCGTCGATTGCGACTCGAATAATGTCGATTCTCGATGGAGTGGTGGAATCTCAGGCCCCAAGACTGGTGTGAGCGCGGTGCGATTAATGAGCTGTGGACAGGAAGGTTCCGTGTGGACGGTGCCCTTATCAAACACGTCCTGATGTTGTTTCGTTTGCTAGCTAACAGCGCCGTCACAGGCTCATCAAAAACGACTATGATCTGCCCGGTTGGGTAGTTCATCCACGTTTGCGGCAAGACCCCTCACGGTCGGGTGCAGCGTTTCTTACGACCAGCCTCGTGTTCCCCACCCGCAATGGAAATCCGAACAACAAACTGCTTCAAGCGCTGAAGCGTATCGCGAAAAGAGCAGGGTTGAATTGCGGCCAATACTCAACCTGTACTACAAGGACAGGCACGAAGCATCAGGAATGCGAGGGTGGTTCCTTCACAAATATCGTGCAACGTTCGCAACTAAGCACCTGCAAGCAGGAGTGGATTTCAGAACCGTGCAGGCTTGGTTGACTAAGACCTTGGATCAACAATGCGGTATCTTAAAGCCCGCTCGTGGAAAAGCAGCCAGGGACCGTTTTAGCCACACGTTCGCTGGCCCTGGCGGGAACCTGCCCCAGCTAGCGCTCCGCCTCAGGGAGCGCGCAGATTCAAAGCAGCTGTTGCAGTTTAGGCACGAACTCGTGGGATGGGCGCTCAATTTTAGAATTAGGCACAAAATAGGCACAAAAGCGAAAAGCCCTGCGTAACCGATAGGTTACACAGGGCTTAAAATCGTTTGGTGCCGAGGGGGGGACTCGAACCCCCACACCCTTGCGAGTACATGGACCTGAACCATGCGCGTCTGCCAATTCCGCCACTTCGGCCTGCAGAAAAAGGGGCGCTTCGCGCCATTGTGATTGATTCGTCGAATGAAATCGATGAATCGTCATTCCTTTTACTGGCTTGCAATTTGGATTGTAACACACGGGATTGGGTTGTCGAACTGACCTGTGGAAGACTCAGAAGGGGCTCCAATGCGGGTTGAACCTGCGTTCATGCCTGCGGCTTCTGAATATTTCCGGACGAGAAAAAGAGGGGCGTGGAGTGCGCCCCTCGCTTACGTATCTTCTGGCTACTTTGTGGTGATGGTTAAGCTGTTCTTGTAAACGAGTCCCTTGCTGTCCCAAGCCTGTACCGTGACAGCATGCGTTCCCTTGGGGAGCGTCAGCGTGGCGTTGAGCGCTGACGAGCCAACCAAGTATTTGCTGACATTATCCACGTAGATCATCATGGCAACGACCGGGGTTGTGGCCTTGGCCGAGGCTACGAAATGGACTGCCGTAGTGTTTGTGGAGTTTGGCGCTGGCGATGAAACCGTGACTCCTGAGGTGACGGGTGCGGAAGCAGCTACTGGAGCGGCTGCAACGGTTACGGCGGCGGTGGCCTGAGACGTGGCTCCGTCGTTGTCTGTGACCGTAACCGTAACGGTGTACGTTCCGGGCACGCTGTAGATGTGTGAGGCGGTCGAGCCCGTGAGGACCGTTCCGTCACCAAAGTTGATTATGCTGCTGGCGATGTAGCCGTCGGAATCCGTGGAGGCTGCGGTGCTTGCCGCGACCGTGACCGGTGCAGTTCCACTGGTGGGGGTGACGGTTAACCTGGCGGTGGGCGGCTGGTTGGCGATCGTCAGTCCGACGGCGGAGCTCATGTGATTTTGCATGAACGGTGCGCCAACGGCCTTGACGTAGACCTTATAGGAACCTGGGGCTAAGGCGTATCCGCTGAAATCATACGAAGTTTGGGTGGCGGGAACGTCTCCGACAGTCATCAGGTTTACGCCATCGGTCGAGAGGTAGACAGTGTAGTGGTCCACGGTGGCGGCTGAACCGGTGATCGACCAAGAAGCCTTTGTGCCTGCGGCTGATGCGCTGATGCTAACGCAGTTGTTGATACCCGATTCCAACTCGGTACCTTCTTCGTAGTCATTCCAAGTGGCGAGCTGGACGGCGAACAACTGCTTGTTTACCGAGTAGTATTTTGCGATCTGAGTAAAGGTGTCGAGGAATGTCTGTCCGCAGTTCTGGTTGGTGATGCGCTGGGCGCTCCAAGCGGCCAAGGTATCGTTGAATCCCTTGTAGCCGGTGCCGAACGCGTACTCCGCAGGGTGGGTTACGCCGGTGTTGTAGAAGTAGTCCAGATAGCTGTCGCCCATGTCAGTTGGGACTCCAGCGGTTGGCGAAGGCCATGCGTAAGCACCGTTGAAGGTTGGGTCGGTGAAGGTTCCTGCGTTGCGCTGGAGGAATAGGGGATTTCCGGGGACTCCGGCGATTACTCGCGACCAGTTAATCGAGTAGGCTTCTACTCCGAAGAAGAAGACTACGGGGCGGCTGTTGTAAGTGATGTAAGCAGAAGACGTTTCGTAGGTGTTATAGGCATAGACGAGATCGCTGATCATCTTTCCAGTGACGTCGCAGCCGTAAGTATTGGCGCAAGATTGGAGCGCGCCAACGTCTTCCATGACCGCAAATTGGAACTTACCGTTCCGCTTCTCGGCTTCGGCGCGTAGAAACTTTGTGGCTCCATCCACGCGGGTGCTGGTAGGACCGTACCAGTCCACGATTGCTCCGTCGACTCCGCGGCTCATCATGTCAGTAACCTGGTTGGCGACCTGAGTTGCGCTGTTGGACTCGTAACCGACGTTCATGTGGTTTGTTCCGCCAAACCAGCCCATGAGGTGAGCGTAAACTTTTCCGTTGAAACCTGGGTAGAGAAGCGATTTGACCTGCGCTTTGCTTATGTTGCTGGCGCCAAGGTTTCCGTTCGTCTGTGACTGGAAAGTGCTAGCCGCGCTGGTATTGTTCCCGGTTTCTATCACTAGTGTTGTGTTGGGAACGACCGGAGTGCTGGCAAACATCAATGACGAGGCTGCGACTGACACAAGTAATGCAAGTACTTGCTTCATACCAAATACCTCCGAAGCTCCGCAGTTAGTCCTGAATGCAGGAGCGTAACGTAATCCCACTCGTAATCCATCGAGCGGCAACTGCCGAGCGGAGGCACGAAATTGTGGAACACTGAATGAAAGTACCTCGTCGAAACCGTAACCCTAGTCAGTCGAAGGACTAAGGCCCGCTCTTTTTTTGACCTTATTACCTTTGTCTCAATTACTTCGGAGATGTCTCTGTGCAGGTAAGCAGCACAATGGAGGTAGGTACTTGCGGGTTCCCGAAATGCAAATCTAAGGATTTTCTAGTTTTCTATCTGGGGTTTGCGCGAACGACATTTGCAGACTATTCTTGCTATTCGGTTACGAGCAGTGGAATTCCTCTGAACTGATATCTCTGCTGTGAACACAGGCGAATTCGAGTCCCGCTTCTCCGTATTTAAGGATCGAGTGCAGAACAAACTGAAAGGACATTCATGGCCGAATCCCAACCCGATACCGCTCCCAAGATTCCACAAGAAATCAGCAAGGAACTCCGCACCCTTGCGCACGACCTCAGCAATTCGATCGAAACGATCATGCAGGCCACTTATTTGTTAAGCCAAGCCAAATTCGACGATGCAAATCGTAAGTGGCTCGATCTTATTGATCAGGCTACTCGCGATGCCGCAAAGATCAATAAACAGATCCGCGAAGTGCTGCGTTCGCAGAGCCAGGAGCAGTAGCCCGTCCCTTTATTAACATGGGACATCTTGGGTTGTGTTCTTTTACTCGGCTACGTTCTACATGGGTTCGTTCCAGGAGCCGCATCATGCATGCTTCCTTCGAGAATCTCCGATACGAAAAGAAGAGTCAGGTTGCATTCGTAACCATCGCTCGTCCTATGGCTTTGAATGCTCTGGACTCTCTTACCTTAAGTGAACTCAATCGTGCGTTTCAGTCCGTGCGCGATGATGACGATGTTCGCGTGGCCATTCTGACGGGCGAAGGCGACAAGGCATTCGTGGCCGGTGCTGACATCAACGAACTGGCTGCTCTTGGTCCCACGGATGCCGCTGCATTCGCGAGGCGCGGCCAAGCAGTTTTCTCCCTAATCGAGGAGTGCGGCAAACCTGTCATCGCTGCCGTGAATGGATTTGCTTTGGGCGGAGGATGCGAACTTGCCCTCGCCTGCGCGCTACGACTCGCGTCCCAAAATGCCCGATTTGGTCAGCCAGAGTCTAAGTTAGGAATCATCCCCGGCTACGGTGGTTCGCAGCGACTGCCTCGACTGGTGGGCAAAGGGCGGGGCATGCAGATGATTCTTACGGGAGAGATGATCGGAGCGGACGAAGCTTACCGCATAGGTCTGGTCAACGCGGTGCTTCCTGCCGGAGACCTGCTACCCCAAGCCGAAGCGCTGGCCCAAAAGATCATCGCAAACGGTCCGATTGCTACGCGCTACTGCCTGGATGCGGTGAATAAAGGGATGGAAATGTCGCTCGACCACGGACTCGCGTACGAGGCTTCCCTTTTTGGACTTTCCTGCGCGACGGCAGACAAAAATGAAGGCACCCGAGCCTTTCTTGAAAAGCGCGCTCCACAGTTTAAGGGCAAATAAAAAGACAGGGCCATACCCGCCCAGTTTAGAAGGATGGCCCTGTTACAGCGCATCTTTTATCCTCTCACCTGTGGTACAAAAGAGGATGTGATACGTTCATTCCATCGCCTCATCGTGCCTGCCACTGACGAAGACTTTCATTCGCTTGAGCAGTTTTTCTCCGCCCTCGGCTTCGCTCCGGGCGAGAACTGGAGTGGTCGCCGCTCCAAGGGTTGCAAGTTTGAAGCCTTCGAATCCGGCGTCGAACTCGCCATGGGCAAGAACATGCCCGAAGCCGACTTAGTCGTTGAAGTCGATAACGCCGACATCGTTGCGGAGGCTGCCCGCGCCAAGGGATTCACCTTCGATTCGGAAATCGCCGACTGTGACTGGGGCGCACGTCTTTTCGTTCTGCAGATTCCGGCAGGGTTCGGCAAGCTTGCGATTTTCAGCTACAACGAAAATTGGCGGCAGCCTACCAGAGAAGCGCAGCTCGACTCCACTGGAATGAAGTTTGCGGTTATAGTTTCCCGCTTCAATGCATTCATCACCGAGCGGCTTCTTTCTGGCGCCACCGATGCACTGCGACGGACCGGAGCACTCGCCGCAGACATAGAAATTGTCCGCGTTCCGGGAGCTTTTGAAATCCCCACGGCCGCGAAAATGCTAGCTGAAAGCGGCAAGTACGACGCCTTGGTCGCGATCGGGTGTCTACTTCGCGGCGATACGGCACATTATGATGTCATCGTGAATGAAGCCACTCGGGGAGTTGGCGAAGTAGCTCTGGCGACCGGTGTTCCTATCGGATTTGGCGTGCTTACCTGCGACACTTTGGAGCAGGCCATTGACCGCGCAGGATTGAAGATGGGTAATAAGGGATTCGAGGCAGCTCTCGCCGCTTTGGAATTAGCCACACTGAAACGCACGCTCCACACAAAGTAGAGATCAGAAGGAATCATGGGTACACGAAGAAAATCACGCGAGCTCGCGTTGCAGATGTTGTTTCAAGCCGATATGGGTAAACAGTCGGTCGAACATGTTAAGACTACTTTCTGGGCCGAACGCCGGGACTTGGAAGATAGCGTCCGCAATTTTGCCGACGACATCTTTCGCGTCGCCATGGAGCGCTATGACGAAATAGGCGTGCTGCTGGAAGGCCAAACCGAACACTGGCGTTTGGAGCGCATGGCTGCCGTCGATCGCAACATTCTGCGTGCCGGAGTCGCCGAATTTCTCGGTTTCCCGAAGACGCCACGTGCGGTCATCATCAACGAAGCACTGGAAATCGCGCGACGCTTCTCTACTCCGGAATCCGTGCAGTTTATCAACGGAGTACTCGATTCGGTGGCTCGTAAGCTTGATCCGCAACCTGCCGCACACAAGAAATAGTCCGCCTAAGACTCGTCTACTTTTAAGATACGCTCGACGTTCTCTCGCATAAATAAGATAAAAGTTGCCCCGCACCGCAGGTTTTCGCTGACAGGGGCAACTTTGCTGACTAGGGTTTTACGTATTCTCAGGACAACGACTATTGCCGAAAGCTCCCTTGCGTTATGCTGGAGCAGTTCGGCTGCTCTCCTCTGTCCATAAATCCAATCCGTTCATTGAGGGTGAGGAAATGAAAGCTACGTCAAAGATCGCCGTGTTTGATACCACTCTGAGAGATGGCGAACAGGCCGCAGGGACTCGCCTGGGAAGTCGCGACAAGATAACACTCGCGCGCCAGCTGGCACGCCTGAAGGTGGACATCATCGAGGCTGGTTTCCCGGCGTCATCTCCGGATGACTTTGAAGCCGTACAGAAAATCGCACAGGAAATTGAGGGACCGACCATCTGCGCACTGTCTCGCGCCGTGGCCTCTGACATCGAATCCTGCGGCAAGGCGCTGGCCAAAGCTGCGCGCCCGCGCATACATACCGGCATCGGAGTTTCTGATATTCACATCATGGGCAAGTTCCAGGATGATCGTTACGGCAAGACGCTCGAAGGGAAGAAGGCACAGCTCATCGTCATCGCGGTAGACGCAGTAAAGCGCGCACGCAATTGCGTGGACGATGTTCAGTTCTACGCCGAAGATGCTGGTCGCGCCGAACCGGAATATTTGTGGCAGATGCTGCAGGCCGTCATCGACGCGGGTGCAACGGTCGTCAACATTCCAGACACCACGGGCTACACTGTCCCCGAACAGTATGGAGAACTCATACGCGGCATTCGAGACAACGTTCCGAACATCGAACGCGCCACTATCAGCGTGCACTGCCACGACGATTTGGGCCTTGCTGTCGCTAACTCTCTTGCAGGCATCCGCAATGGTGCGCGCCAGGTTGAGGGTACGATCAACGGCATTGGTGAACGCGCGGGAAACGCGGCTCTGGAAGAGGTCGTCATGGGTCTGCACACTCGCGCAGACTATTACGGAATGAGCACTGACATTGAGCCGCGCGAATTCTTCCGCACCAGCCGTATGGTCGCCGATATGCTTGGAATGCCTGTTCCAGCCAACAAGGCAATTATTGGCACGAACGCCTTTTCTCACAGCTCAGGCATTCACGTGGACGGGTTCCTAAAGAATCGCCAGACGTACGAAATCATGCGTCCGGAAGATGTGGGCATCACCGAGAGCAAGGTCGTCCTCACGGCACGCACGGGCCGGGCTGGTCTTCGCTCCCGCTTGGAGAATCTCGGGTACGAACTTTCGAAGCCAGAACTCGACACCATGTATCAGCGCTTCCTCACCGTGGCGGACAAGAAACAGGAAGTGCTTGACGACGATCTCGTCGCACTAATACACGATGAATTGCCTCCGGTAGCGCAGAGCTTCAAACTCGAATACCTGCACAGCTACAGCGGAACGGCGGCAATACCGACGGCCACTGTGCGTCTGCAGGTAAATGGAAAAACCATGGAGGGCGCGTCCATCGGCGATGGTCCGGTAGACGCCGTATATAAGGCGATTTCGACACTCACCAATACGAAGGCAAAACTGCTGCGCTACGACATTCGGGCTGTGACGGAAGGGACCGAGGCCATGGGCGAAGTCACCGTACATCTCGAGATCGGCACCCATCGCGCCATGGGTCGCGGTGCGTCGACCGACATTATCGAGGCCAGCGCCAAGGCTTATGTGGACGGTCTGAACAGGCTCGGCTGGTACGGGCGTTAATGGGGTGATCTGAAGTCTGCTCTCATGCGCAAAATGCAGAGCTCTTGAGACCACCCCGAGTCTCGCCTTCGAATCCATTCTCTCAGTCCTCGGGGAGTGAGCAATGGATTTCAGCCACATCGACGCCAACTACTTTTTGCTTGCAGTCGTAATAGTCGCAGTCATCATTCTGATCGCCGTGGTGTATGCACGCAATCGCCGAGCAGCTACGGCCAGAATCCGCCAGCGGTTCGGTCCCGAGTACGAGCGAGCGGTCCGGGAGCATGGTTCAGAGCGTCGAGCCGAAGCACAGCTCGTAAATCGCGAGAAGCGCGTAGGCAAGCTCAGCATCCGCGAACTGGCACCAATCGAGCGCGACCGATTCACCAATCAGTGGAATTCCCTGCAACTACGCTTCGTCGATTCTCCGAAGGGTGCGGTAGCCGAAGCCGATGATCTGATCGTGTTGCTGATGCAGACACGCGGTTACCCGATGGGCGATTTTGACCAACGCGCTGCTGATATCTCGGTCGATCATCCGATCGTGGTGAATAACTATCGCTCGGCACATTCCATTGCCGTTCGGCTTCGCAACGGAGACGCGAGTACCGAGGACTTGCGAAAGGCGATGATTCACTATCGCGCGCTCTTCGACGAAATGGTCCAGGTCGCAGCTCCGCCCGTCGCTCGCAGAGATGTAGCGTAACCCGCGGCCTAGATCGGCTCGGGATCGGTATTGCGGGCGTCGGTCACGTTATAAGGAGCTCCGTCGAACGACGCCCCTTGCCGGTATGCGAACTTCTCGTACTTCGTTCCCACCTTACGGATTGCGTCGCGAGCGCCGTCATCCCAAGTCACGCGCGCCTCGTCGTCCACGTAAACCCAGGTACCATGTTCGGTGCCGATTGATTTTCTGGCTTGGCCATTCTCATCGAGCGTGATGTGAAAGTTGCGCCCATTTCCCTCCCCTACCGTCCACTCACCCACGAAACGGCGGCGTCCTGGCAATTCAAGATTGCTGGTTGAGTTGCTGGTCGATGGTTTGACGACGGGAGCAGTGTGAACAGCGCGAGACGAGCTGAACTCGATACGCTCAATTTCGGACAGCGAGAAGGCCTGCTGATGTCCATCTTTGAAGGTAATCAAAATCGCATTGGCACTGGGTTTCTGTGTCGCGCTGGCCAAGCCCGAAACGCCCAGCACCATGCAGCACAAGAGGCTAATAGATCCTAATACTCTGTTTCCGCTCATAGTTCTTCCTTCCGAACAGAATCTACCCTCATCCGACCTGCATATAAGTACGAGAAGTGTGCCGGAATAGTTCCGATAGTGTCGGGAATTCCTCCCCTTGGCAGGCTATTACGAAAGGGTATGTTCCTCTTTTTATTCTTTACCTCTGATTAAGCCGCTGTTTTACTGTTGCCACCCAGACAAGGAGCCTTTTTATGGCTGCGAAACACAGACTGCACCACCCGCGCAGATTGCAAAAACTATCTTTGGCAGTACTGTTGCTAACTGTTGTGTTTTTCGCGTCCGGTGTTTGGGCTCAAGCCTCTGATGACGACGATGAAGACGGTCCCGATGCAGCGGCATCCCATTTCGCCAGCTTAACTCTCCACTACAACGCTCGCGGCACAGCTGAAGCAACATTCACCTCTGATGTGGACATCCAGAATTGGGGGCCACTTCAGACCGAGTTCGAAAAGGCGCTTCATTGCCCGGCGGGAACGCTCTCACATTCCGGACCTCAGAAGTTCCCGTATCTTGCAGCTCTCCCGAAGAAACAAAGAGCGCGATTCGAGGAGCAGGCATCGCAACGAAGCATGCGCACACTGGAAGGCACGTGTCCGAGTGTGATGAGTCGCAACCAGTTTCTGCTCTCCACGGGGCTGCCTCTCGACCGGGTGATGACTGAACTGCAACGGGTAGGAGAACAGAAGCTGTTCGTCAATGTGACCTACCAGCCTTCAAAATACTCGGAGCTGACGCGTTCCGCACTCGGACATGAAGATACGGCTCGATACCAGTACACGCGTTACGAATTGGACGTCGCGAGCGCAACTCCTTCCGGCATCCACCTGGAATTTGGACTTCACCGAAGAGATGCGATTCGCGCCGCAGTTTTACCCACCCTTTTCTTGATCCTGCCGATTGTCATCATGTTCTGGATGCAGCATGCGGCGGTGAGGGACGCGCAACGCGATCCTACGGCCGCCTGGTTCAGCTATTTTCGCGCATTAAACTGGTGCAACACTGCTCTCATGGTGATCTGGGTTATCGGGCACAGCGTACGCCAAGGACTGGAGGACCTAGCCGCCTATTACTTGGCCGGAAATGACGTTAGTGCAATCGCCCTAAAAGTTGCGATACTTCTTTTGCCTCCATGGATTGTTTACGTCGTTTGTGTGCTTTCCTCATACCGCGTCTGTGTTCAAGTTCGTGGCAACTTCTGGACGCGCGGTGAGTTCATCACGATTCAGTTGTTACGTATAGCTACGCGACTGCTTCCGATCATGTGCCTGATCTGCGGGCTGGAAATGATGACCGTAAACGGGCGCGTTTCGATCGCATTTTTCCTCGCAATCTATTTCACTTCCAGGCTCCTCTCCCGACTGAGCTTGAAGTATTCAAAAGCTCATCCGGAGGCTCTCACTACGGGAGAACTTCGCGATCGTGTGTTTGACCTTGCGAAGCGGGCAGCCGTCGAACTGCGCCAGATCTTCATCATGCCCGCTGAAAAGTCACAACTGGCCAACGCATTCGCATCGCAAAATCGCATTGTGATCTTCACCGACTACCTCCTCAGCCGCCTCAAATAAGCGAGAGGTGAGCGCTGTGGCGGCTCACGAGATTACACATCTTCAGAAGAAGCACGTCGCCTGGAAAACGGTCGGCTTCGTTGGACTGATTTTCTCGCCAAGTATCTTTCGCTTCGCTATGAACTTCGGCTTGGGGCTGGTGACGGTTTCCACGATGTTTGCTTCTGGCGGCCGTCTTGCCAGCGTCGCCACGGTGACTAGATCCATACAAGATTTTCCTGAGCTCGACCTCATCTTCTTCACGTTCGGACTCATCCTGTTCTATTTGCAGTCCCGCCATATGGAAAACGTTGCCGATGCCGGAGCTGTGCGACTCACAGGTGATCCGGAGGCCGTTATTACCGGTCTGCTTAAACTTGGATTGCTGAACCTGCTGCCGATCCAGTGGGGAAGACTACAGGATCACTTCTCACTCATCCGTCCACCTTGAAGCGCGTTCAGCGAGTCGCCAAGGTGGGGCAGGTCTCTCCTGAACGCCTGCAACAACTGTTGTTGGAGCATCAGCAGGTGGAATCCCAAGGGTTACCGCAGCCCGGGGAAACGTTCACCGACGCGGTCGCTCCTAGAAAGCGAATCGTGACCACCGTTCGGGCGACACAGTTATCGATGTATAAACTATGGCTACTGTGGCTATTTCATATTGCGCCCCCTGCTTTCGTGGCTTGGTCCGCCCATCACTGGCAGGTAAGGCCCCTCCTCAGGTTTTATCTGGCGGGCGCAATCGCCTCAGTGATTTTTTACTTCGTTATCACACGCTGGATGGGTCTATGGGGCCGCGCAAAGCTGCAGGCAGATTTCAGATCCAGTCTGTTGTCAGAAGGAATCGAAGTCGGTGAGTTCGAAGGCCAGATGGTGGGTCTGTCGCCGAGTGAGGTATTGCGCTTTTATCTTTCAAACTTCAACTGGGACACGGGATACCTCTTTCTTGCCGATGGGCGCCTCTGTTATGTCGGCGATCAAACCCGGTTTTCACTCAGACCGGATCAGCTACGGGATGTGCGATTAGGCCCGGGAGTCCCGGCTTGGTTCCCGGTTGCGAGGGTGTATTTCGATTGGTGGGATGAAACCTCAGCCAGCATCCGGACTTGGAATATGGTTTCCACAATGCCCTGCTCCATATGGGACATGAGAAGACAATCGCTTGACCTGTATGCCGCGATTCAACGATGGAGAACAAACCCCACGAGCTATTCCGAAGCACCGCAACTGATGAAAGAGCTGCCCATCCCGGCTATTGGCGAGGTGACCGGCCTCTCGTTGAAAACAGTCTACGGCACTGGGCGTGCGCTGAAAAACTTGATTCAGATCATGCTGCTGGCATATGCGGGGTGTTGGGCGCTCGGCATTCCCTCATTCTGGTATGTGGGTTGCGTGATCCTGCTGCTACGCCTGTATGAGATTCTGCCACACTGGTTCTACAAAGAGCCGCAGGTAGTGATGCAACCGAAAGCAAACGCAGCAGCGGTGGGACTTTCCTGAGCAGGAGATTGCAGGACTGGGCCTGCGGCCCCTGTATAATCAATCTCGATAGTGTTGGGATCGGGTGGTCGCCGCCTGAAGAGCTTACGCCGGCTTGCCGGAGAGTGCGATTCAGGGGGAGGAAAGTCCGAACTCCATAGAGCAGTGTGCCGGATAACGTCCGGGAGTGGCAGCGTCAAGGCTGTCCGACGGAAAGTGCCACAGAGAATATACCGCCTCGCAAGAGGTAAGGGTGAAAAGGTGCGGTAAGAGCGCACCGGGCGTTCAGTAATGAACGTTGCATGGCAAACCCCACACGGAGCAAGACCAAATAGGGGCGGATGGATTTCGTTGCGCAAGTATCGTGATCCTGCGAGCCGGCTCGGTTCGCCAAACGTCCGGGTAGGTCGCTTGAGCGGCGGGGTAACGCGTCGCCTAGACGAATGATCATCACGGCAGCAATGCCGTACAGAATTCGGCTTACAGATCCCAACACTTTCTTTTCAATTCGTAGAAATCGCCACAAGAAGAACGTGCCAAAATCTCGCCACTCGCTCACATGATGACGGCTTTGCAGCGCGATCTTTGGCAGAGCTGTTTTGAATCGCCGAGTGTTCCTGCTTGGGTTCCTCACGGAAAACGCGCTAAGATGAACTTGGCCTAGTCGGACAATCGTGTTTGCGCTGTTTATCACGCACTAGTAAGCCATCTCTTGCTTGCTCCGGCCATCGGCTTCAAGCCAGGGGCAAAATGGAATCCTCGAAAAAGCCGATTAGTCTGAAGTTTCTCGCAGAACACCTGAGCCTCTCACCTACTACTGTTTCGCTGGTTCTGAATAACTCGTCGCACGCTAGTTCGATCCCGCAGCACACCCGCGAACGCGTTCTGGAAGCTGCGCGTGTTTTTAACTACCGTCCGAATTTCTTCGCACGCTACCTCACCAGCAAACGCAGTTATACCGTTGCTGTGATTGTCCCTGAAATTAGCGAAGGTTACGGGGCTTCGATATTGGCGGCCATTGAGCGACGCATGACTCGTGAGAACTATTTTCACTTTGTAGTCAGCCACGCCTGGTCTGCGGAACTCATCGAAGACACTCCGCGCCTATTGATGCAGCGCGGCGTCGAAGGCTTCATTCTGGTCAACATGCCCCTTGAACATAGTTTGCCAGTTCCAGTGGTTAATATCGGCGGACGCAAAGCACTCCCGGGGGTCACAAATATTCTCTTCGACAATCGGCTTGCAGGGCGCTTGGCGCTCGAATACCTCGCTGGCCTAGGACATCGCCGCATTGCGTTTTTCAAAGGACATCCCGGCAGCGCGGACACGGAAGACCGTTGGCAAGGCATACACGAAGCGGCTGCAAGCCTCGGCATTGAAATTGATCCCAAGCTGACGTTGCAATTGAAGCGTCGCTCGTTTCCTCCAGGGCCGCCTATTCCCGAGGAAGGATATATGTACGCGCAGAAACTGCTGGCGCGCAAGATTGATTTCACCGCCCTCTTCGCCTTCAATGACATTTCGGCGATTGGGGCAATGGGTGCGTTTCGCGACGCTGGACTGCGTGTGCCCGAAGATATTTCGATCATCGGCTTCGATGATATTCAAGCAGCGGCCTTCCTGAATCCTGCTCTCACCACCGTTCGACAACCGTTGCAGTACATGGGCGATCTCGCGGCCAAGACATTGCTACGCAGGATTGCAGATGAGAACTCCGGACCTGAGGAGATTCTGGTTTCACCCGAACTGGTACTGAGAGAATCCGCTTGCGCTCCTTTCGAAGAGCCCATGACTAGCGCTCCTCCGAAGAAGAAGAAAGCTGCGAAATCTAAGTAGGAGCGACACAGAATTGTCTGCACTTCCCGATCGAAAACATCCGCGAACGAAAAAACCGGGACCAGATTAGACCGGTCCCGGTACAAAGCCCCACGGTGGTAAAGCTTCGAATTAGAAGAGAATCTTCAGTACAAATTGGAACTGCCTTGGGGTATAGACAGGGTCAGTTCCCAAAACCTTTCCAAAACTGCCGTTTCCAAGAAGCGTTGCAGGACTGCTGTTTACGTTGTTGTTGACGTAATAGTTCGGCGTGTTGGAGATATTGAATATCTCTGTCCTGAACTGCACCTTAAGCGATTCTTTAATTGGGACGTCCTTAAAGAATGACATGTCCAAGTGGCGGAAGTGAGGTCCGTAGAGAGGATTGCGTGCCTCGCTGCCGACTGTTCCAATCGCCTGTGGGCAGAAATCATGATTGAAGGCCGTCAGACATCCATCGCCCTGAGGTCCGGCACCCGCTGCATACATGTCCGGACGATCTACACCTCCGTTAATTGCTACTCCATGAGAGCGGTTGTTGTACCCACCATCGTTTCCGTTGTTGACAATGGTGAATGGTTTACCAGTCTGCCAGGCCAGAATTGCGTTTGTTTGCCAACCTCCCATGAGCAGCTTCTTAGCTCCAGTGAGTCCCTTTCCAAATGGCAATGCGTACGTTACGGTTCCCGCAAAACGATGACGGATGTCATTGTCCGCATTACCGTACTCGGTTTGACGAATATGCGCCGGATCCCCGTCGCTCCATCCTTCCTGGCCTTCTTCGCTCATACCTACAACATCGCTCAGGGCATGAGCGTAGGTGTAGTTAGCACTGATGGTCAAGCCGTTGGTGTAGCGTCGCTGGAACGAGGTCTGTAGCCCGTTGTAGTTGGAAACGCCTTCACTGGCAAGCCAATCGACGCCGTTCAGTCCAGGCAGAACCGCGGCCAATGGACGGCCCGGCGCAGTGGACTTTGTGAAGTTGTTTGGCGCCGGTTCGTTGATGTCGTTAATGGTCTCGGGAAGATGACGACCTAATACGCCGACATATCCCACTGAGACTACGTTGGGGCCGAAAGCCTTTTCTAATAACAGGTTGAACTGCTCCGCCACCCCCGACTTAAACTTTGGATCCTCGGCGTAGAACGAAAGAGCCGTGCTGTTAAGTGTCTGCGCGATTGGCGTAGGCAAGCCGGCAGCAAAGGTCATGTCCGCACCGCAGTCCACAAGATTCTGATTGCTACCCGCAACTGCGTTCTGTATCTGGATCGCCAGGTGCGACTGACATCCAGGTGAGTAGACAGAAACAAACGGAGCATTCTTCAGATCCGCATTGGACGTGTAGTTACCAGGGAAGAAGCTTAGACCGAAGCCTCCACGCAAGACCGTGCCCGGAGCAATCTGTGCAGAAAATCCAATGCGGGGAGCGATGTTTGTATAATCCGTTTGGATACCCGCCGTATTAGAAACGCCGCCCTGTCCTGCCACCTTCAACGCCGTGCTGGCATCGCCATTCACAGCCTGTCGGAAATCGAAGTTTGAAATATGATTGTGCGCTTCGGTAAACGGAGTGTAGACGTCGTATCGTAGTCCATAGACTAGCGTCCAACGAGGAGTTACTTTCCAAGTGTCTTGAGCACCAACACGGCGACAGCGAATCCTGCTGATGCAAAATTCTTGATCACTACGTAGATAGGCAAAGCTACCAAGGCAATTTGCCACACGATTCCGACCACGACATTAAACATGTCGCGCCAGAAATCCTTGTTCGGCTCGAATGAAGGATCCTGGCTTTTTGCCTTCGCCAAGACTGGCCCCCAGAATCCCCAGGGGCGTACGCGTCGATAGAAGTCCAAAAGAACCTCATCATCCTCGGGCTTCGTCAGCAGAGTTCCGAGGAGGCAGCCAATCACGGAAATCACTAATAAGAGCGGGAACACATACAGCGGTAACACAGCGGCTTTCGAATCTATGCCGTGGGCTACAAAGAATGCTTTGACGGCTTCTACTCTGAGAACGACTGGAACGATTAGCGCACCACCGATTCCAGAAACCATGCCGAAAAAGTAGCCGTGCCCGTTGAAGCGCCACCAATACCACTTCAGTACGTTGGAAGCCGTATAGCCGCCCCATAGAGCAGAAACGATCCACACAACCACGCCGTTGATGGATTCAACAAACCATCCGAAGGTAACACCCAGGAGAACAACCGCGAAAGAAGTGATGTAGCTCATGCGTACGTAGGTTTTTGAACTCGCATTTGGATTAATGAATCGTTTGTAGATATCGTTGACGATATACGGCGGAGCAGCGTTGACAGTTGCCGCGAAGTTGGACATGAAAGCCGCGAGAAGTCCCGCAACCAGAAACCCTCGAAGTCCCATGGAAACGTAAGTCCCAAGCACGTTTGGTAGCACAAGTTCCAAGTCGGTCAAGCTAAGCTTTCCGGCGTAGAGAACCAGAGCCAGGAGAGTGAGCCCTGTGATAAGAAAATAACGGGGAACCGTTAGTACCACGTTTACCCATGCGCTCATCAAAGATGCTTCGCGCTGGTTCTTGGTCGAAAGGATTCGCTGCATGTCGTAGTTAGGAGCTGGGCCCGCCATGCTGATGAGTATGCCCTTGAACATCAACATGACTACGAAGAAACCAAACAGCTCATAACCGTCTTGCCTAACATGGTCACTAACAGATGGAAGTACTTGTGACCAATTCAAATTCAAATGCCAGCCGAAGAATATGTTGTCCCAGCCCGGCGGCACAAACTTGTGCAACATCTCCGGGGAGACCTTCACCATCGCGATGATTCCGATTGCCAGCGACGATATGGACAGAATGAAAAACTGAATGACTTCAGTGATTACGACACTGAACATTCCGCCTTTAACGACGTAGAAAGTAGTAATCGCTATCAATATAAGTGCGTATTCATTGGCGGTGAGGTGCCATGGCAGGAACTGCGTGGCAAACTTGCCGATTGCTTTAAAAGCATAAGTCAGAAACGCAACAACGGTGACGAGCGCATAGATAACCACAATGAGATGGGATAGCTTGGCACCACGGGTGTCTCCGAAACGCGTTTTGATCCACTCCGCACCGGTCATCACGTTTGAGCGACGTAGCCACTTCGAAAGGTAAACCATCAGGAATATCTGATTGAAGGTTGGCCAGAGCCACGGAATCCAAACGCTCTTTAGTCCGTAAACAAAGAGCCAGGTCACCAGTAGCATCGTGCCGCCGATATCGAACATGCCTGAGGCATTTGAAATACCCAGGATGTACCAAGGTAAGACATTGCCTCCCAGAAAATAAGATTTCATGTCTTTGGTTGCACGGTGGGAGACGCGATAGCCTACGAAGACTGCAGTCGCGAGATACGCGATGATGATGAACAGATCAATTGGATACAAATGCATGTGAGATCCTCAGCTCTACATTTGGCCAGCGGCAGCACCACTGGCTTCCTTGTGAACATTTCCACTATTCCCTGCTCCAATACTCTCGGCCCAACTCCGCACGTTCACAGGGAGAGAATTCGTTAATGGGACTTTAGTAAAGCGTTTTACGAACGAACTACTGTTTCAGCATTTGCCGATATTTGTCAAGCTGAATTGTGGTCATCCGATCTCCGATAGGACAGTGCTAACACCACCTGGAACTCTGACTGAGTACGGGAGGGGGAGCTTAATTGCCGAGGCGCAGCTTGCGGCTCAACTTCGGCGAGGCAATGGGTTGCCAGTTCGGTTGGAGCGGCGGATTGCTATGGATGCCAGCTTAGGCCGGCACCAATGCCAAGACCTTGGATATGACGGAAACCACCGAGCTGGCTGTAGCGATGTTTTTGGTGATCTTTGAAATGTCGTCCTGTATTTGTTTCAGTGCAACATTGACGGACTTCATCTTGCTCGTCAGCTCAATAAGAGCTGCAGTATTGTTGGCCAGGTCCTCTTCATCGAGGGCCGTGATGATTTCTCCGAGCGCCTCCTGCGCACCATGGATGAGATCCTTACTGTTGATATCAGAGGCTTCCCAGTAGGCTCTCCCGAGGATGTCAAAAACGGTTTTGTAAGCAGCGGCAAGGTCAGGATTCTGAAGGGCGGAAACATTGGTCGGGCTGCTCATGCTGTTTCTCTCCGGCTGTCAATCTACTTTGAGGAAAGGGACTGGTAAAAGGTTTGGAGGTTCTGACCAGCAGCCTCGAGTTCACCGATCTTCTGCTGAATTGATTCAGGGTTATCGCCCTGCGCGACCGCGGCCAGCGCCTGATGAGTGAGGGCCAGTGTGTGAAGCGCAGTCTGTAGCTTCGCCAGCAGATCGTCGTTTGCCTTCTGTTGGGCCGCGAGATCGAGTAGTTTTCCGACCTCCTCGCGGTGCTGGATTGGGTTGAGTGACGTTCCCTTGCTGCGAATGAATTGGTCCTGTTCCGTAACGAGAAGTTGGTAGTCGACATCGGCCTGACGACGAAGGATAACGATGTCACTGTTCAGCAGCTCACAAAGAGTAAGTACCTGAGGATTCATCTCTCGCGTTATCTTTGGCAGCGAGCCTTTCACCTTTCGCGCTATCAGGTAATCACCAATTGCAACAAGGGCTGTGCTAACGCTGTGGGCTGTCTCGGTGCTCATCACGGGAACCTTTGGGATCGCAGTGCTCAGGTCATGAGCAACGCCCTGGTTCAGTGATTTCAGGTTGCTACCCACCCCTGCCGCCGCAGTGTTGAGCGCAGCAGTGTCTTTCGCTGAAGGCGTGCCCGTGAGCTCAACCAGTGAAGCAGCGTACGCCTTAAGGCCATCGAGCACCTTGATGCGGGCGTCGAGTTGCTCGGTTGTGAGTAGCGGCTTCACCTCCCGATACGGACTCCAGTTTGCATCCTTGTCGTAAGCGTAGACTGCCGCAGAAATCTGCTCGTCGTGACGAAGTTTGATCGCAGCCCGGTAGGCGTCCTCAGAACTGTTGATCACCGTGCCAGTGGCTACCGAAAAAGCCGAGGCATGTTTTGCCATGGAGGAGTGGACACAACCACCTGCAATCAGGCAGACAGATAGCAGTCCAATCGCCGATAAGGTACTCACGTTGAGTCGGCGAAACATTCCGTCATTCATCGAAGGCGGCTTGCAGTTCATGAGCTTGATAGGACACCGCAACCAGATTGCTTTGTCAAGGGCAAACGCGCGAGCTTGGCAAACGCGCGAGCTTCTGATGAATTTCCTTGCAATAGCCGTCTAGTAGCACGCTGAGAAAGTTGTCTTGAAAGCGGCGGAATCTTGCCGGGGTCGTGGCACCTCTTCGGCATCGCCGTGCTATACTCCGTCCAATTTCTGTCGGGAGAGTAGCACATGTCATCTGCGACTGTCGCCGCTGTGGCCAACCCCAAGAACTTGCGCATCGCGTCAATTGAAGAGCTTTCGTGGGCGACGAGTGATGCGTTGAAGTCCCTGGACGCCGTGCGAGTGTTTACGGAATACCAGGCGAACGACGCTATCGATTGGTACTACCGCAGGAAGCGGCCAAAGCAGATAGGTTCGCAATCCATGCGCTTCTGCGCAATAGTGCTTGCAAGCGTCGGCGGGCTCGTCCCGATTATCGTTGCGTTGCCTCACGTAAATCCCGCGTGGATGCTGGAAAAATGGGGATACGTAGCGCTGGGTGTAGCGGCTGCCTGCTTAGGCTTGGATAAGTTCTTCGGTTTTTCAACCGGCTGGGTTCGATACATCTCCGCTGCACAGGACATTCAGAAGCAGTTATACGCATTCCAAATCGACTGGGCGCGTGCCATGTCCAAACTTGGAGGCAATGCTCCAACGCCCCTGGAGGTCGATGGTTTCCTTCAGATTGCAAAGGACTTCAGTAATCGCGTAATGAGCGAGGTAGAGCAGGAAACGCAGCAATGGATCGTTGAGTTCCAATCCAGCCTAGCCGAACTTCAGAAGACCAGCGGTGCGCAACTCGATGCTGCACGTCCCGGTTCGCTCACTGTGAACGTTGCGAACGCATCCCTGGCAGACCCTCCGGTCACGGTTAATGTCGATGGAACTGATTACGGTATCCTTTCCGGTAATAGCTGGACGGTTCGGCAAATTCCCCCCGGCCCTCACGTCGTAACCATCCGAGGCACTAAGGCTGGCAGTGTCTTGCTACAGAGCGGCAGTGTGCTAGTGCCGCCCGGTAGCATGGCAAAACTGGACTTGAGCTTTCCATAGTCATCCAAGACGGAGAAGCCATGAGCACGTCTTTCTTACCCACTGCTGAGGTCAGCTCCTACTCAGACATTCAGGAATTTCTAGCTCAACTCGGCCCACCTGCTCCGGGCAGGAAGCGGGTTTTGCGCGGACAGAATAAAGGCTATGTCGATTCCGTCGCCGGGCTTCCCAGTCTGCTGCCAGCGCTGGCCCGCGATAACAGCGACCACACCTATGACCCGGCGTGGCTAGTCAGTATTCAGATGTACAGCATGACGATCCAAGAAGAGGGTGCATACACTCCGCTGGATTTGTTAAGTACCTGGGGACCTGCATTGCTGCAACACTATGGGCCTGGATCGTCTTATCTGGACGTAACCTCCGACCTTGACGTCGCACTGTGGTTTGCACTCTACCAGCGGCACGAGAAATGGCTTGTGATAAGCCACGCAGATGGGCTGCCGCGTTCTCTATGTTGCGCATGGTACACCGCCGCCCCGGAACCTGCTGGCGTCTCTCCTGTACTCTACGTCTTTGACGCTCCCTCTTGGGATGGAGCGGGAACTCCGGCACATGGAGAGTTGGTCGAGCTCACAGCCATCAGTGCTCAAGGCAAGTTGCCGCAGGAAGCGCGTCGTTTGCATCAGCAGATTGGCTCATTGCTCTGCGCCGACATCAAGCACGCCGGCGGTCCGAACCTGGGTCCTCAAGTGGTAGCGATGCTGCACCTCAGTCCGAACTTCGCAAAAGCTACCGTGCCCTCGTACGGACGTACGGTACCCGATGTGTTTCCGCTGCCGTCGGCGGATCCCTTTTACAAGGCTCTGCTTGAAATTCCCGCGCAGATACAGTTCGACCCTGCGCGCCTGGAACATCCTCTTGCGATTCCCTGCTATCTTCCCGAGCCACCAATCCTTCCCGCATCTGAGGCCGAAGGTAATCGTAAGTCTCCGCTTAAATTGAGCAACTCGGATGAGAAAAACATCGCGGGGTTGAGCACTTTTGCGGCGCTTGGTGCTGCCTTGGAACCGGATCTCATGTTGGGGCACGCCGTGGCGGGTAACCCCTCATTCGGCGAGCCAATGATTCCGACCACCGCCGACGGAAAGCAGTTTCGACTGGCGGATGCCACACCCTTTATGTTGGAGGGTCCACTGTGGAGCTACCTTCCCAGTTGCCAGACCGAAGACTCACGCGGTGAATGGATCCAGTCTGCGCTGCCTATCGGAATCGCTCCTTTCCTTGCTAACCGCCCCACTGACAATGTGTACATTGAAATGTCCACAGTTGACGTGCTCTATCCAGAGAAAGAAAGTGCGGATGTCAAAACACGCGGCAGCGCGGTTCGTGGAATCTGGATGGTGCATGCTGGCAACCGATATTGGTGCACGGTTTATTGGACTGCGGACGGAGGACTTCTTAGCTACCAGGCAGAGTTCCGCTTCATTCCCCAGATGGGGCGGTTTATTCGCGACGCGCCGGAAAAAGAGAACGAACTGACAGAGCAAGCGCGCCAAGATCTTCAACGTTATTCTGGTGTTGTGGAGAAGGCACTGTTCACTACGCTGCTACTTCTTCGCGACCTCTCGCCGGGCTTCAAGCCGCCTTCCACCTACTCAGAACGACGGGTATTCGAGGACGGCTCATTCGCCCGCACGGTAGGCGTTGTACTGGAACCGCAACTAGGCAACATCCACTGCCTGGAATCAGCACCGTTCCTGGTTCCGCGCGCACTGAACGGCGGCACTTATGCACGCGCCAGTGGATCAGGCTCCGTTGACTGCGACGCATGGAAGAAGTCCGACGAGGGCTTTGCGGCTCTGAAGAACGCTTTCGCCAAAGTGAAAGACTCTTTCTACTTAATGGAAGCAGGTGGGGAGCTGGCCGAACTGTATCGGCAACGTAATCAGCTCAAGGAGGCGCTGGACGTGACCCGCTACGCGCTTGCTTCCGCGCAGACGACTCCCGCGTCTCCTCATACGACAGCGTTTTGCGCACTTCTTGAAGTGATGCAGGGAAGAACGCTCTACGATCTGCACGATCAAGTGAATTCGCTCAAAGCTTTCAAGCGCGCCATGAGCATTCAGGAGGATTCTGGCGATCAAGCGAGGCTGACGGAAACGCAAAGTCTCGTAGCCCAGCTCTTTCCATCATCGACGGCCTCTTCTGGAGGTCTCGCCCTTTAACTGCGTAACAGAGACAAGCCCAACGGTTGGGCAATGCATCCTAATAATTTGGGGATGGAGGAAGCAGAGTCCTCGCGAATGGAACTCTTACCTAGCTGTGGTCAATGTGGCAAGAACAACCGGATCTCAGCGCGCCATCTTGATCATACGGCGTCGATAAAAATTCGTCTCTAGCAGTTTTGATACTTCCAATTGCGCTGTTTGCCTTCGGCGATCCACTCGATGGCGGTTGCGATGCGCTTCTGGCGCGTCTCACTGCGCTTGGCGTCGGCAATCCATTCCACATATTCACGTCTGCAGCTTGGGCTGAATGCGGCAAAGGCGTCTGCGGCTTTCTTATTCCTCTTCAAAGCAGACGCGAGTTCCTCGGGCATTTCGGGCGCAGTTTTGGGTGCCTTGACCACCTTGCGCCGAGCTGCAATCGGACTTGTATACTGCCCATTAGCAACAAACCCTGCAGCTTGTCGAATCCAGTCCAGCATCACCTCATCTGGAGGAAGATCCTCCAGAGTGGTAATGCGTCCCAAGGATCCCATCGCATCTCCGCGCACGGCTCGAGCGCCATGAAGAACGGCACCAATCTCTTCTCCCCAAAAGCCGAAGCTGCAGTGCTGCTTGAACGCCGACATGTTGCAGAGGATTGCTCCACGAAATTCGAAAAAAGGCCGACTCCATTTAATTCTCTCTTCGACCTCGGGGCAGGCTTTGTGCACCAACTCCCGCAGGTGTGTCAGGACGGGTTGGGCAAACGGCTGCGCCTTCGCCAAGTATGCATCCACTTCGGAGTTTAGATTCTGCTTCGCCATCGGATTCGACTCCTGTGCAAGACCAGTCAGTCTACCAACGCAAGGCTTGTGGGGAAAGCGTGAAATCTTCGCCTACGGCTGGGACGTGGAATCTATGGAACTGGTGCGGGGCGAAGTGAGTCCAGCGTTCACAGCTGAGTTTCCGGATGCATTTCCTGAGGGTGGCCCTAAGGGCTGGTTCGCGATCATTTGCAGGAAAGAGTGAATCGCAAGGCAGCACACTTTTCGCAAGTGAGCCTTCGCAGCCTCCAGGGGTCAGACCTTCGCTCACACGAGATCCCCACGCGCACAGTCATTTCCAGCATCCAATCTGTTGGAGTTCGACAAGTTATGTTTTCCCTCACCTACGTTAGTTCTGCTACGCAATTGTTCTCTGATCAGGATTTGGTGCAGTTACTCCAACAATGCGACGAGAAAAATACCCGCCTAGGCATTACAGGAATGCTGTTGTACAAAGACGGTAACTTCATTCAGGTTCTGGAGGGCTCCGATGAAAACGTGAAGCTGGTATATCGGAGCATTTTGAACGATCAGAGACACCATGGTGTGATCTGTCTGCTCGAGGAGAATATTGCGGAGAGGCAGTTCCCCGGCTGGTCGATGGGATTCCGCAACCTGAGAGATGTAGATATCAAGGAAGTGCCCGCCTACTCTGACTTTCTCAATATATCGCTGACTTCTTCGATACTCCAATCCAATCCGTCGCGCGCCCAAAAGCTTTTGTCGATATTTCGCCTGAAGATCCGCTAGCAGCTCCGAATCTCTCCAAAACAATAAACTCCATATCGATTACCCCATAGCTTTGTATGATCCCCTGCTCCGGATTTTCCACGACAAACCGTGAGCTCCTTCCCTTGTGGCTTCGTTGTTGAACCTCAAGCACTTTTGGCTCGTAAAGAAAAGCATTCCCGCGCCGATAAAGCCAACTGAGAGATAGCAATTAAGCGCCTATCACTGGAAACCGACCGATCGTCCTTGGTAACCGATGAAGCAACCTGGAGACAGCATTATGAATAACTGGAAGATCGGAACGAGGATAGGTGCAGGATTTGGAGTAGTAATTCTCATTGCGGTCGCTCTTGGACTGTTTGCTTTCAGCAAGGTGGGGAGCATTCAGAAGACATCAGACCAGATTTCCTCGCACAGCTTGCCTGGAATCTATCTCGTCGGACAGATACGGAATCGCGCACGCGCTCAAATGGATGCGCTGAGTCAACATATTGCGTCCGACGATAAGAGTGAGATGGAGCGAATTGAAGCCGACCTCAAGGCCGGAAGCGAGACCAATCGCAAAGTACTCGCGGAATACGAAGCACTGATCAATACGGACCAAGAGAAAGAGCTCTTTGCAGAAACGAATACAGCCCGGCTAGCCTTTAACGTCTTTCGATCCGAAGTTCTCGCTGTGAGCCGTCTAGGAACTCCAAGCGCGAAGAAGCAAGCAGTCCAAATGACAAAGGACAAAGGCCGCCATCTCTTCGACACTTACATTGACGCTCAGGAAAGGCTGGTCGCTTGCGACAAGAGCGTAGCGGACGCCTCCGCCGCTGAGGCGCAATCAGTCGTGAGTTCAGCACGAAGCGGAATACTCATTGTTCTGCTTGCCGTGATTGTTGTGGCCATTGGAGTTTCGGTGTTCATCGTTCGCGGCATCACTAGGCCATTGGCAATCGCTGTCCAGGCGGTTGATACCGTGTCAAGGGGAGAGCTTCCCGAGCATATACCCGTGAGCACAAACGATGAACTAGGACACATGTTGAGTTCACTCAATAACATGACCGAGAATTTGACGAAGGCCGCAAAAGTTGCAGTAAGCATCGCCGAGGGTGATCTATCGGTAGAAGCAATGGCGCTTTCTGAAAAAGATGTGCTGGGGCATGCGCAGAAGCGCATGTTGGAAAACTTGAGGAATGCAGCGCAAATCGCGTCCAGCATTTCAGACGGTGATCTGACTGTAGAAGCGAAGGCCCATTCCGAGAGGGACGTTCTGGGCCAAGCGCAAAAGCGTATGCTGCAAAACCTGCGTCGCACAGTATTGGAAGTGACTGAGGTCGCGTCCAATGTGGCAAGCGGCAGTGAACAGATGTCCTCAACCGCGCAGGTGTTAGCGCAAGGCGCAACCGAACAAGCATCTTCAGCAGAGGAATGCACCGCGTCCATGGAGCAGACGAACGCAAGCGTTCAGCAGAATGCCGACAATGCAAAGCAGACCGATAAGATTGCAACCCAAGCTGCCGAGGACGCAATGCGCAGTGGCGAGGCCGTGGGCAAAACAGTGTCGGCGATGAAGGAGATTGCGGAGAAGATCGGCATCATCGACGAAATCTCGCGCAAGACCGACTTGCTCGCGTTGAACGCCGCGGTGGAAGCAGCGCGTGCAGGAGAGCATGGCAAAGGTTTCGCCGTGGTTGCTTCTGAGGTGCGAAAGCTTGCCGAGCGAAGCCAGACAGCAGCGGCTGAAATCAAGCTCTTGACGGCTGACGGCGTACTCCAGGCCAACGGCGCTGGCGAACTGCTTTCGCGACTTGTTCCCGACATTCGCAAGACAGCCGAACTCGTTCGCGAGATTACGGCCGCATGTGCCGAACAGAGCGTGGGGACTGGCCAGGTTGGCAAGGCAATGCAACAGCTAGATCAGGTCATTCAGCAAAATGCATCGGCCTCCGAAGAAATGTCCACCGGAGCTGATACGCTTTCGGATCAAGCCGAGTCTCTCCAAGAAGCGATTTCGTTCTTCAAGGTGGATGGGCCACGGAACCAGGAGAGACGTTCGTCGGGTACGCAGCGCAAGAAATCCGTTCCGCAAAAGACTGCGAGGACTCACCATATTCCAAGACCTGCTCCACGACCAGAACATGGCGAAGGCGCGATGATTGAGATGGGGAGCGATAACGGTCCAGACTTGAATGACATTGAATTCACAACCTATCAATGAGTGCTGAATACCGCGCTTCTGCAATTTCTCTTCGTTGCACCTCCGTTGTCAGAAGTCATCATGCCAGGAACTTTATGGCAGCGGAGGAGTTGAAGATAACGAGACGTTCATACGCACGAGACGGCTTGCGTTCCTCACCTCTTTGGCGGAAATGTTCAAGAGTTGCAGCCTTGAAAACAATGTCGACCGGCTCATTCCCAATCGCGCCGCAGCCCCCTTTGGACCTGCAACGACTCCATGGGTTTCACGAAGGGTTCGCAGAATAAGATCACGTTCAGTTCCGACGCTGTCTCCTCTGAAGCTCTCACTGATTCGATGCTCTAAGTTCTCCCTTGCAGTAGATAGCTCGGCAAACGGAACATTCAGCACTGAGTCCTGCGTCAGAATTACAGCGCGCTCGATCAGGTTTTCCAATTCGCGCACATTGCCGGGCCATGGAAGACGGGATAATAACTGCATGGTCTCAGATGGAATGCTTTCGATTCTTCGATCCATGCGGTCGGCGTATTTCTTTGCGAAGTGTCGGACAAGCAATGGTATGTCTTCGGGCCTTTCGCGAAGGGGCGGCATCACGATCGGAAACACGTTGAATCGATAGTAGAGATCGCTTCGATAGAGACGTTCGGAAACCATCTTTTCCAAATCCCTATTGGTCGCCACGATTAACCGCACGTCTACTCGGATTGGAGTCCTTCCACCTACCCGTTCAAACTCACGCTCCTGGAGAACACGAAGCAACTTTGGCTGCAATTCGAGAGGAATGTCGCCGACTTCATCCAGAAAGAGCGTTCCCTTATCGGCCAACTCCACGCGTCCCATCTTTTGCGAAACCGCACCAGTGAATGCGCCACGCTCATAACCGAACAGTTCACTTTCCAGCAGACCGGAAGGCATTGCTGCGCAATTCAGTTTCAGCAGAGTACGCGCTCGGCGTGGGCTCAAGTTGTGAATGGCGCGGGCAATCAGTTCCTTGCCGGTTCCGGTCTCGCCAAGGATTAGCACCGTGGAATCGGAGGTCGCAACCATCTCCACCTGCGCGAGTACTCGCCGGAGAGCGGCACTTTCGCCGATAATCTCCTTGAAGTTATGCTCGTTCAGCAACTCCTCTTCGAGATACAGTTTTTCATTGGCCAACTTGTCGCGGAGAATCGTTATTTCTCGGTAAGCACGTGCATTATCGATGGAAGTCGATACTTGCCCGGCGATCTCCATCAACAATTTCACTTCGTCTCTACTGATACGATTCCTCTGCGTGTGCGAGACTGCGAGAATTCCGAGCGCCCTTCCATGCGAGATGAGAGGAACAAAGCAGGCGGCTTTGATTCCTTCCTCTACAAACCTGAGGCCCACCTGAGATTCCTTTGCGGAATTTCTGATTTCTTCGAAATCCAGAACCTTGGGACTTTGTGTGCGCAGAACCGCGCCGAGCACGGAGCTACCGACCGGAAACGCTGTCCCAACCGGAAAGAGACTTCTCCCGGGCGGTTCGCTGGCCGCCTGCCATTTCAGTTCGTCGTTCGATTCGTCATACAACAACACGCTGGCGTATTCACATGCCGCAATCGTCGTCAGTCGCTCGGCAATTTCCGCCAGCATTTCCTCAAGGTCTAACTTGGAAAGAACTGCGTTGGTGACCTCTAGCAAATTGCGAAGGTGGTCTCGTTCCTTTGCAAGCTTCTCTTCCAACTGGCGCGAACTCTCAAAGTTGATCGCATTGTCGATTGCTATGGCGATTTGCGATGCGACGCGCTGTATGAATTCAACTTCTTCGGTGTCGTAAATCTGAGCGAGCGATGAAGCAAAGTGCAGGATGCCGATCCGGCGCTGAAAGGTCGTCAAGGGAACAGCACAGTACACTTTCAGATTCTCTTGCCGACGCGATTCGGCATAGGTTGGGAATTTGCGCTCCAGTTCTTCAAAACGACAGACAAGAGGTTTCTGGTTCTCCCAGACCCAAAACCCGGGGCCGTCCTGAAACTGCATGTCGGCTGGTAACTCAGGCGATTTGCCGGGAAAAAAGAGAGTCATCTCCTTCGTCACCGGATCGTAGAGCAGCAAGTCGAAGTAGCTGAATTCCACGACTGGACGCAATTGCTCTCCCAGCAACCGTACGAGCGAATGCAGGTCTCGCTGGACAGAAATGGTCTGCAACGCGTTGAGCAGTGCTTCGTATCGCGCGTTATGAGGAGCGCCCGTGACCTGGTTTGTCCTGGAATCCAAAGATCCACCTCCGCCCGCGAATGCCGAAACAGTCTGGATGGTTTCGGTAAACACAAACAGAGTAACACACTTATCCCGTATCCAATCTCCCACAACATCGCTATATGAATGAAAACAAGGTGCAACTATTCTAGCTCCGGCATTCCGGAATGGGCGCTCCGAATGCACTCATCAGGGATAACGACCACAGAGCTGAGTTCGCCTCAGTCTGCAGACAAAGCACAAGTCACTTTTGAGATCGGATGGTTTGCCCAACAGATGTCTGAATTTCGTTTCCGCTTACACAGATTTGCATTCGCGGTTGGATTGGCTACTCTCTGTCTTTGTGCCTCCTCAGTTGCAAGCGATGATTCCCACTCGCCCATTGAGTTGGCGGCAGAAACGGCTGTTCCTCAATCTCCTACTCCCCAACCTGCTGAGGGCAGCCTATTTCGAAAGTTGATCGGCGTCCATGGCTGGATGCAGATCGACGGCGACATGCAGTACATGTTCTCCGAGGACAATCACTGTGCGGTTCTTACTCCGCATGGGAGCGGAAATCTTCCGGTCGTTCCGTCGTACGAAGGCTTCAGCATCAACAACGTTGAGATGTATGTCCACAAGGACCTCAAATCTGACTCCATGCTGTCGTTCGGTCCTTTACCGGGACCGAAACCGAGCACGATGGACCTCGGTTATCAAGTGCAATTGGTGGCCGGACGAATCTCTGCCGCCCGATTGGGTGGATGGGATCTGAATTGGGGGATCAACCAACCAAGTCACTCAAACTCAGAAACAGCCAAGGGACTCGTTGTTCCGAATGCCTACGCGGAAGTCTATCTACCGGTGTTCAACGGCATGAACATAATCGCCGGACTCTTTGGCTCGGGCGTGGGATATGAGATTCATCCCAACGCGAGAAACAGCCCAAACCGCTTTGCGAGCCACACATACTCCATGATGAGCGAACCGGATCAGGTCTTCGGAGCGGCGGTTACGGGAAATCTCTATCGCGGAAATAAGGGCCTGTTCGGTTATGAGTTCGGAGTCAACAACGGGATCGAGACCTTACATTCGCCCAATGGGAGACGCAACTACCAAGGCGCGTTGCGTTACAAAACAAACGACATGAAGAACTCCATTGATTATTCATTCTTCCTTGGCGATGCGCAGATCAATCCTACGAAGAACTCGGCCGACTTTCCAGGAACCGGATGGCATGGCGTCATCTCGCCGCGCCCACAGTTCTATCAGTATCACTCGCTCGCCGGAGTGCATACCTTCAACGAACAGTGGAGTGCATGGAGCGAACTGGCAATCGGGCGGCAGGCTGGGGATGGGAAGTCCGATACCATTCAACTCACTACGGGTAAGGGAGGATTCAGTGGCGCCGAGTGGGGCGGACTCACGGTGGGCACCACGTACAAGAAGCGCTCGAATCTCTGGTACAGCGCTCGCTACGAGCACTTTCGAGACGGCAGTGGATACCAGCTCCCTCCGGCGGTCTCTAGCGCTTATAACGCCTTTACCGCAGGAGTTCACTACGACTTGAATCGTTACCTCCAGTTCCGACCCGAGCTACGTTACGACTGGCAGAACTCCTATCGTGGATACGCGTTTCACTCCAACAGCAGTAGCTCGCAACTGACGGGGACCATCGATATGGTGGTCTACTTCTGAATTGCGAGGGATAGGCGTAGTGTCCTGACAAAAAACCCGAATGCCCCTTGTTCGGACATTCGGGTTGCAAGACGAGGATGAAGAACTACATTCACTGGTCCTTTAATTCAGACCTTATCTCGAAGACACAACCTAAAGAAGGTTGGCAACGATATGTTTTGCCGCCTTGCGCCCGCACCACAGAGCAACCGCTTGGCAGGTTCCCATCAGGTAAGTTTCCCCCTCCCATCCGCTGGTAAGAATTCCTGCAGCGTATAAGCCTGAAACGACCTTGTAACGAGGATCTACAACCTGGGCGTTAGTGTTGATCCGGACGCCGCCATTGGTGTTGAGCATGCCGGAATAAAGCCTGAAGGCATAGAACGGACCCTTGGCGATTGGCCAGACGTTCGATGCCTTTTTTCCCCATTCCGCATCGGTTCCGGACTCAGCAAAACCGTTGTACCTTTCCACCGTAGCCTGGAGGGTAGCAGCGTCCACTCCCAATTTCTTGGCAAGTTCCTCGAGGGAATCCGCATAGAAGACATCGGGAAGATTCTTATTCTTCCCAAGCTCAGCGGCCAAGCCGGGAATCGGGTTACCCACGAATTTATCGGCAAATCCCGAGTAATGTGACTGGCATCCACCAGCAGCGTATTTGTCGATGCCCGCCTGATCCAGAATTGAATAGACATTGCCCTGGACCTCCACGGCCTTGTTGCACTCCGCGATCGAGCCCACGAGACTCTCGTCGATGAAACGAACTGCATCCTGGTTCACCCACAAATTCGTGGGCTGCATCCCCACGCAAACACCCAAGGGAGAATCGTAAGCAAAGCCTTTTACATTGAGGAACATGGAAGAGACACAAAGATGGGTCGGCTGGCCATGGGCAGTCGCTTCGACCATCAAGTGTCCGTCGCCGTCCTGACCTGCTTTAGCTCCGTCGGTGATCGTCTTTTCGAGGTCGATACTCGTGTACTTTGCAAGCAGCGCCCTGTTTGTGCTCATGCCACCGGTTGCAAGCACAACGCCCTTTGCCTTGATGTCGACGATCTTGCCGCTCTTGTCCTTGACCCGTATGCCGACGCAGGTATGTGGGTCTTTCATCAGGAGAGAAACTGCCGCTGTGCTGCGGCGCATATCAACGCCCAGCGCCTTCGCTTGTGGAACCAAGGTATCCACACACGACTTACCGTGTCCACCCTCGTAAAAGTTAAGAGGAGTGTGCGGCAGGGGATGAATCACCACTTTGTGTTTATCGAACAGCCAGGCTGAATTCTCTTTCTGGTCGATAGCCTTGTGGTAATGGAGCATCGGGTCCGCAATGTAGTTGGACTGCTTTGCAAAGTCAGCAGCCGACCGACGGGCCTCAGCCTCATCAGCCTGAGGGCCGATGAAAACTTCGGCGAAGTTTGTCCCGCCGCCATAGAAAGCCTCCTTCTCAATAAGGATGACCTTTTTGGCGCCCTCTTCGACTGCCGTCATGGCTGCAGAGAGTCCGCCCAGACCTGAACCGACAACGACCACCTGGGCCTCGATGGTTTCATCAGCCTTAATGTTCTTGGCAGCCTTGGGGCTTATGGCCTTTTCCTCCGCTTCAACCGCAGTCGGCGTCGTTGCCGCATTAGCCAGAACGTCTGCACCGACCGCTGCCATAGCGGTAACAGCCGCGCCACGCAGGAATGTTCTTCGGGATGGAATGTTCTTTTCTGGATCCACTGATTGACTCCTTTTCGCAGAATCTCTTTTCAGCAAAGATTCAAAGCAGTTGTGCTCGTGTCGCCAGCTTGCTCCGAATTCGATCAGACTGTTTGATCGACCTTCTCACAAAATCCACCATGCGTAAACGGGAAGCACAGTCATCTTCAAGCAATCCCTGTGCCAAACATATTCCAGAAAATTGTTTCTTTTATTGCCAACCGAAATGCATCCATGACCCATTGGCCTTCTAACAAAACCTCGAGCGATGAGGTCAATTTTGACCAGTCTGTCTGCAATGTTGCGGCATATTCGGCAAAACAGACAGGCCCTCTCCAGAAGACGATACCGCAAGGTCAAATGCGGCGAATTACGCACAACGAAAAGTTGAGTAAACTCCGGTGCCAAAACTTGAGTTATTAAGGCTCGGGGTATTTGCCTCCGAGCCATTTTCATTTGCAGAGAGCCGATCAGTTGGGCTTAGGTGGGCAGCGTGGAAGTTATAGCTCTCAACCGTTAAAAACAATTGAACGAAACTCGCGGCGGCCAGACTGCAACGCTTCCGTGTTGGTCTTGCAGACCAAGTCGATCACGCAGTCTATCATTGGGCCACTTGCACGAAATCGTGCCCCATCGCGGGCAAGCCTGCAGATAGCTACTTTACCTGCCTGATCCATCTCCCAAACCTCTGAAACATCGACAATGCAGACCCTACCAACGCGGGGGGATTCCTCCCAACGAGAGATGAGTTCATCGGCATCAACACCGGAAATCTCACCCTTCAGAGTGAATATCAATTCTGTCCCAGCGCGCTCTTCAATATCGACCTGCAGCATGACGTCAGTAGTGCACGCTGGCTTCCAACTATGCCTCTCCTGGAAGGTAGAGATAGCCATTTGGTTGGTCGCTCTTTAACGTCTCCGCAGTTTACAAACACTTTGAACATTCTGACGACAATGCCATCGATCGTCATCACGCACTGAACACAACATACTGAGCTTCGGCAATGGACGTGCAGTAGGGCAGTTAGTAATTAAGCCAACTATTTGATCAAGGAGCTAAACATGGCGATTAAAGCCAACTTTGAACCCGACCTGGAAAGAAGTAAGAAAATAGTAAACGCGCACAAGGAGTATGGGATCGTCCCCCATCTAACCTTCGCGGAATATTCGGAAAAACTGAAGCACTGCTTCACCATGAAGCGGGAAAACGGCATTCTTGAGGCGCGCCTTCACACCGACGGCGACTGCCTGCAGTGGGGCGCCCAGGCACACCAGGGCCTGCATTATTTCTTCGACTGGGCCGGACGCGACCCGGAAAATGAACTCATCATTCTCGGCGGCACCGGCAAGGATTTATTCAAGGGCATCGGCCGCTACGATAAGAAGACCGACAAGTGGTTGCCTCCCACTGAGTTCGCCTCTTCCCAGGACCAGGCATGGAAGATGTACGATTTGCAGTACTATGACGGCACCAACGACGTCGAAGGTCAGATCTTCGATGTCGAAGTTCCCACGATCGGCGTATGGAACGGCGCTGCCTTCCACACCGACATCGTCCTCTTCAGCGACATCACCCTGGCCACCGAAGACGCTTGGACCACCGAAATGCACTACCGCGTGAACATGGTCCCCGGCGACGGCATCCAGATCGCTTGGCGCGAACTGATGGGCCGCAAGCGCTATGCCTACGCAGAATTGACCGGCGAAATCATCACCGCCCGCAAGGCTCTGGAACTGGGCATGGTCAACGAAATCTGCACCGACACGGAAGCTGCCTACACCCGCGCACAGGAAATTGCGAAATTGATCCTGAGCCTGGGCACCCGCACCACGCGCCGCATCACCACCCAGATGCTCCGCAAGGCATGGAAAGAAGACATCGCCAACGAACTCCGCCTCGGCTTCTCCTCCGAGATGTTCGTGACCGCGACCGAGCACTCCCCGCACGAAGGCAGCTACTGGGATTGGGCACACGAAGAAGCTGAACTCGTCAAGGCAGCTGAGAAGAAGGGCAAGGTTGTTCGTCCGCGAGTCGGCGGCGGCCAGGAAGAAGACGCAATCAAGTAAGGCACCGTTTATCTCGACTGGACCGCACAGGGATTCTCTGTGATCGTCCGTCGAAAGTACACAGGCGGCATCGGTCACTTCCGATGCCGCCTGATTGGTAAGTAGGACGTGATGGCGCGGGTGTTCACTGTATCGCAATTCAAAGCTGCAATTGCGTTATCCGCTGGAGCGGGTTATCGCGGACCGTAGCTTCCGTCGCCGGGGTCACCTGAGATGCACTCCGCGAAACTGTTAAGTCGTTTCGAAACCTTTACCTCTTTCGGAGATATTCCCAGCCGCTGCATTCGGGAGAGGAGAGTCGAACGCTGAATTCCAAGCTTTGCCGCCGCGCCCTTCTGGCCAGCAACGATTCCATTCGTTTCACTCAGCACGTTCAAGATTAATTCCCGCTCGGTCTTCTTTGCATTTGCAGAATAGAGTGAAATTCCCAACTGCTGCATTCTGGAGAGAAGCGTGCCGCGTTTCCAGCCAAGACGTGTTGCCGCTCCATTCGGCCCAGCTACAATTCCGTTAGCCTCACGAAGTGCATGCAATATCTGCTCTCGCTCATGATCAACAGAATTGGTTGGCGCGCTGGGAGGCAACATTGGAGATGCAATCGGAACCTCCGGCAACGGATCCCGACGCAGTTCCGCGAGAGGAATCTCGAGCACGCTGCCGCGACTCAGTATGACTGCCCGCTCGATCACGTTCGCAAGTTCTCGCACATTTCCCAGCCACGGCATGCTCTCTAATACGCGCATCGTTTGCGAAGGGATGCTGGTGATTTCTTTCTTCATGCGAGCCGTGTACTTCTGTGCGAAGTGGTGTACCAGAAGCGGAATGTCTCCCTTACGTTCGCGCAGAGGTGGAATGTACAGAGGAAACACGTTGAGACGATAGTAAAGATCGCTGCGGAATTCGCGCTTGGTAACCATCTCCTCAAGATTCCGGTTGGTGGCAGAAACTAGTCGCACATCCACATGGATGGGTCGCGTGCTCCCGAGTCGCTCAAACTCCTGCTCTTGGATTGCGCGTAGAAGCTTAGGTTGCAATTCGAAGGGGATATCGCCCACTTCATCGAGAAACAGAGTTCCCAGGTTAGCTAGTTCGAGGCGGCCAATGCGTTGGCTAATTGCTCCGGTGAATGCGCCCTTCTCGTGCCCGAACATCTCGCTTTCCAGCAGTCCTGTCGGAATCGCCGCGCAGTTGACCTTGACGAGTGTGCGGGAGCTGCGTGCACTGAGATTGTGAATCGCACGCGCCAACAACTCTTTACCCGTTCCCGTTTCTCCCATGATCAGGACCGTGCAATCGCTGCTGGCCACTTGTTCGGCCTGGGCCAATACGTGTTTCAGCGCGCTGCTCTTACCGACAATCTCATCGAAGCTGCGTTGAGTCTGGAATTCTTCTTCCAGATAAAGCTTTTCGTTGGCGAGCCGTTCACTTAGTTCGGAGACCTTCTGATATGCGCACACATTGTCGACTGCGATTGCGACCAGAGCGGCGACCCGCTGCAAAAAGTCCATCTGATCGGCCCCGTACGCCTTGGCACTTGAACTTGCAAAATTTAGAACGCCGAGACGTTGTCGCGAGGCTGTCAATGGGAGAACGCAGTACATACAGAGATGTTCATCTGCTCTTGTTGCGGCATATTGCGGATATTGCTGGGCTAGTTCTTCGCCATCGCAAATAAAAGGTTTCTGTGTGTTCCAGACCGTGTATCCCGGTCCCTCTTCAAATTCAATTGTGTGATGAATGTCCGGAGAAACATCCGGAAAGAATAGCGACATGCTGCGTGTTTCAGGGTCGTACAGGAGCAAATCGAAATGATTGAACTCAACTATCGAATGCAGATGGAGCGACAGCGCCTTCACCAAGGATTGGATATCCCTAGGCTCGGCAATAGCCTGAAGAATGTTTATAAGGGTATTATAAAATTGCATCATGGTAATGTATCGCAGGTCGAATACTCGATGTCAATCACTCGTTTTGGAAGCTTGCTTTTCACTAAATAATCGTTCCAACAGATGCTCTTTACGCGAGTGCCTGTTATCTGGTTTAACAACTTAAGGTTTGAGCTTTGGAGCGCGGTGTCGCCACTCCGCCGAAGTCGCGTGGGGCACTTCAGTAATTCGCGGACACAGTGCTGTAAGCTTTGGTCTTCCAATGTTGGGCCGTGTAGCTCTGGCAGCCTTCCCCACCTGCGAACACACTGAATCTCCAGCTTCATCGTCGGTGTTGCTGGCGTTGGCTCCGGTCAACGATTCAATCGCATCGCGCCTTCCAATAGCTCTCAAAGCTTCAAACGTGAATGCCGGAACATCTCTCAGGAACAATCCAGAACCGGATGAAGCCGTTGCAGAATCACACGAAGACATGCGGTCGTTGCCGTGATCGCAACGACCGCATTCATACTACTCTCGCGTAAATAGCGTTTCTACTTCGCTTGAGGGTGAGGCTATCCTTTCGCTGCTTCCTGGCCAGCTAGGCGTCCAAATGTCAGGGCCGTGCCATGGCTTACACCCGCTGCAGTAACGGCATAGTCGGTAGCAAAGCGTCCGCCCATTGCATTGCCCGCTGCATAAAGACCAGGAATCGGTTCGAAATCCTTATCGCAAACGTGGCACTTGCCGTTGACCACGAGCCCACCCATAACTACCAGCAGAGCCTGTCCCGTTGGACCACCATAGAAAGGTGCAGCCTCGATGGGGAACAAGCGGTCCGCGCGCTTGTAGTAATCGGCGTCCTTTCCTTGCTTAGCTAGTTCGTTATAACGCTTCACACTGGCGACAAAGGTATCGACTGGAAGACCCAGTTGCTTAGCGAGATCTTCCAGGGTATCAGCCTTCTTGGCCTTAGCCATCACGTTTTCAGGCGTCGTGACCGAGGTCCAACCGCCGTTAGCGAAGGCCGACGATCCTTTGCGAACGGAGTTGACCATACCGTGGCTAATGCCTTGGTACTGCAACTGATCTGGCCACTTCGAGTCGAAGATCTGGAACGCTCTCATCTTGGGCTGGCGCTCTATTGCGTTGGTCCAGCGCTGGCCATCGTTGTCTTCGTTCATGAAACGCTCGCCACGTGCGTTAACCAGCAGGAAAGCATCGTCGCCGAGCGGCCCGCCGACGCAGTGACTGACGGGCGCGTGCGGACCGCGCTCAAGCTGCGCCCCAACCCACATACCCATCTTCTGTCCGTCGCCGGTGTTCGTATTGACGCCCTTGTCGTCTTTGTTAAACCAGATGGTGAACGGATAGAGATCGGCCACCTGAGGGCAGAAGCGCTGCAGCATCCTGCGGTCCCCACTGTAGTCGCCAGTACAGAGGACTACGCCCTTGGTCGCCTCGTATTTTATGTACTTGCCGTCCTTGTCCTGAGCGATCACTCCTGTTACGCGACCCTGATTGTTCGGACGGATCAACTGACGAGCCCACGTCGAGTATTGGAAGTCACAGCCTAGGTCTCTGCACTTGCTCTGCACGGCCTTCAGAGCCACGCCCATATCGGGAAGGATCTGATGCACGGTGGAGAAGGTCTTGTAGTGCTCCGTAGCAAGATTGAACGGCTTGGGATGTGGCCAGTGCGGCAAACGGACAAAGACGTCTTTGGTGTCGGCTGGGATATCAAAGCTCTCATCCACCAGTTTGTAGTCCGGCACCAGACCCAGCCACCAGTCCAGCGCAGCGCCGCCATTCTCAGCCCAGTAGCGCCACAGATCGGTACTGGTGCGGGCGCCGTAGTAATCCTGAATGGCATTGACGACCTCGGCAGGTTCGATAACGTTGCCCAGTTTCTTCGCGATCGAGCTGTTGATGACACCCACGTCAGAACTACGATAGACGAGATCGGGAGCCTTCTCGAGCACTACAACCTTGGCTCCGGATTCCAGGGCGGCGCGGGCGGCGCTCAGACCGGAGAGAGCCGATCCGATGATGACAACATCAGTGGTAACGGTCTTGCTGATTCTGCTGTCCGGAATCGGATCGGGAGCTTTCAACCAGTCGGGTGTAGTCTCGGCACCGGCTTTGTGATTGGACTCGGGAGCGCTGTCGCTCGCCGCTGCTCCAGCAGCGGTTGCCATACCGGCGATACCCAAGGCGACGGATCCTTTAAGAAAATTACGACGACCTTGTACTGATTGCGAATCTTTCGGCTTGTTATTATCTGTCATAATGCCTCTATTCCTCAATTAAGTTGTCGTGTCTACTATCTTGAATTACATGTCAGACTGCTGAAACCGTCGCTGACCGGCAGTTTTATCCACTAGCTCTTGCGTTTGAATTCCATGCTTGCGTGGCAGGTCATACATACGTTGTCATCAGCTTTGTGCCCGTGATGACACTGCGTGCACTCGGCACTTTGCGTGATGTGATTGTCATGCGGATTTGGAGTGAGATCCTTGGTCCGCTTTGCCACCGCCTGAAACGACTCATGGCAGGAAAGGCATTGATCGGACTCAACCGCTTTTTTGGTGCCTTCTTCTTTATGACAGCTCTGGCAGTCAAGACCAGCGGCCTTATGCCGGTCTGCTGTGAACTTCTTATCGCTTTGGCCGACGGCAAATGATGCCATTAGCACTATGAATGCCACATAAGCTGCAAGTGATCTCAACACAACATGACTCCTAGTTTCGGTGAAGTATTTAAGCCTGAATCGCACCATACCAGATGCAGGCGTTTAGAACATTGCCGGGGACAGCCCTAATATCTTGTCAACCAGAATCACCAAGGTGACGCCAGTTCCCCAGCCATTGTGAATCGTTCCGTTCGGATTCGCGGTCGGAAGACTCGAAAAATTCGGATTCATAAAAGAGTTCGCGTTGAACGTGTACAGCAGGAACGGGCTGACGATCACGTTCTTGAAGATGAAGTTCGCGTCCGGACCAATCGCAACTTCGGTTGGCGGCACGGTGTACTGTTTCCCAAAGGTAGAGGCGTACTCGTTCTTCAACCACGTCTGTTCATCGTTGGTGAGGTGCGCCGTCCATACGTTGAAACCATAGCTATCAATCGGACGCTTCTTAAACAGACCCGAAACGATAACTCCCGTCTTGAAGTCTGTCGTGATGCCCGAAACGTTCTTGCTGTCGAAGCTCTGATTCAGCTGGGCAAATGCGGTCAAAGCACGGGGTGGTCCCGGACGTCCGCCGTCAAAGCGGTAGAAGGTCTGGCGTCCACCAGCGTACATACCATTGGTGCCGTGATGAATGTCGGCGGCGTTTACCGCGGCGTTGGCATATCCTGTGCCGGTGGAGAGCTCCCGGTTCTGCTCGGCGGTGTTGTGGTAATAGGCCGCCTCGAAGCTCCCTGGGTACTTGGCGCCCATCGCCGACTTGAACTGGTAGTCAGCGAGATAGACATTGCTGTCGCTGCGAGCGCCGTGGAACATCTCCTTCTTGTTCCATTCCCAACCATCGGTCCACGGGAACTCCGCGGTCGAACGCCACTCGGCAATCTGGATGGTGGACTTCTTGTCGATGTTGAAGGCAACGCGTCCCAGGAAGTTGGCGTAAGGAGTCGGGGATTCGCCCATGCCGCCATCGTACTGCGTCAGCAGGCTCTGGCATCCGAAGTTGGTGTTGCAAACCGGTATCGCGAAGTAGTTCCCGGCGTTGCTCTTACCGATCTCGAAGCGGAAACGGTCTTCGCCTAATCGCTGCTCCCAGGTGAAGCGGGTAAGGTGCGACTGGTAGGGGATGTAGGGACCGGGCTGACCAATGAAAACGTCGGCAGCATCCGATCCGTAGGTTCCAGTGTTGTGCACGAGCGGCACAAAAAGATCAGAGAAGTGAATAGTCGCGCCGGGGATCTTTGCAATCTTCTTCATATCCAGATCGAGACCATACGCGAACAGGCTCATGGCCTGCTGCTGGCCGGTCGACTCGCCCACGCCGGGGTTGCCGAGCCAGAACTCAATGAAAGTGATGGAAGGCGCAACGCCTGCCGCATTCAGAGACTTACCGAGGGACGCCAGGGGGCCGTCGTAGTGAACGGGCCGCGGCCCTTGCGGTGCAGCATCTTTCTTCACCTCAGGGGCTGGTGGCAGTTCCGAAACAGCACGGGATGACGTTACCGTTTGGCTGGCCTCCGTCGAGGCAGTCGAATCGGTCTTTTCCTGAGATAGTAATGCTGGGGTGACAATTAGGAAGGCAAGGGCCAGAGCCAAGGCAGATCCTATTTGGAGAGTCTTTCGAGTAACCATAAATCCTCCGAAATCAGTGAACAATCGACATACAGGGTGCTGCACTCTACCGACGAACAAGTGTCTTAGTAACGTCAATACTTCCGACCCTCCAACCCATGAATGAGCGGAATGAGTCGCTATTATTTTTCGAAGTAACGCCCTCATACTTGCACGTGTTTGGCCGAACCTGAAATCGAAGGTTTCAAAATCATGGAAGGTTGAGCCGAGGCGTGATCGATCGGGGGCGTTACCGGCTATATCCATGGTTCGAAATCCGATAGGTCGGGTTCCTTAGGGGGATGACACCGCAAACGTATGAATTCTCGAGAATATCGATGGGACAGTCTCAGGAACAAACGCAGAAAACAGCGGTCGCGGGCTCGCGTCAATGCGGAAAAACACGCGACGCCTGTGGAGTCTCGCCTCTTTCGTGGCAGCCTGACTCCATGCGTCGACAGTACCTCCGGCACGATGTCGACAGATTCGTCAGAGGTGGCAGCAAAAAAGGCAAGGAGAAAACTTAATCGTGAATTCGGCCTACCTACCCGCTATCTTTCGATTTTGACGCGTGGAATGACCACACACTAGGTTCAGGAACACGTGCGGGAATCTATGGGCTGCAGGTAGGGCTTTGGCAATCTCAGGGGCTGGCAGCGTAAGCATGGGGCATGAGGGTCAACATTCTCGACAGCCGTTCGATCATTAAGACCACAGGCATGGCGTGAACGAGCAGGAACTGTTAATTTCGAAGGTCTTACGCAGTGCTTCTGTGCAGGACCTTCGAACTTCCCGCAAACCCTCTAATGCTTAAATCGAGAAGATCATTGCGCAGAGAGCGCTTCGTGCGATTACCCGCAGTAAGCACAAAATATCTGTTCGCTGTTCTAGAGAATGAGGACGGCGAGCATTAACCTTGAGAGATACACGCCCAAGGAGCTACAAGAAAGAGCAGCATTTTGATTACGTTCGACTACGAGGGAAGGAGCGTGCCCCCAAGCAGTCCTATGCCTGGACCGCCGGCTCGCCATCCTTCTTCTCTGGTTGTACCTCTGTAGGATTGTCCTTTACTGATTCCTTGAAATTTCTGATACCCTCTCCCAAACCCTTGCCCAACTCCGAGATTTTGCTCGGGCCGAACACAATGAGAGCAATGACCAAAATCACGACCAGATGCATCGGTTGCAACAGTCCCTCAAACATAAAACCTCCCAAGTGTTAGTGATTTACTTCTACTGCGATTCAACGACGTGTTCTGCTTCTGAAGTGATATGGCTTTGCTTGTCTTAAGCTTTGTGGCATCAACTCGCATTGAATAGGAATGCACGCGGGGTCCAATTCCGAGCCCATGATTCTTCTTGACTTGGTCTGCAAGGCGAGTTTCGTTCAATTGTCTTCAACGGACGAGAATTACAACTTCCACTGACACTCTTACGTCCAACTGCCCGATTCTCTGAAAATGAAAATGGCTCGGAGGCGAATGCCCCGAGCCTTAATAATTCAAGTCTTCGCACAGGAGTTTAGAAAATCAGTTCTGCAAGAACGAGCTTGTCTTCAGCACTGCGGTTAGCCAGATTGAAACCAAGCCTGCGGCAAATGGCGATCATCTCGATATTCTCCTCAGACATGTTTATGAGGACTTTACCGAGCTTCTCGTCGCGGGCGATCTTCAGCATTTGACGGAAGAGTTCGCGTCCCAGACCTTTGCGCTGGAATCCATCACGAACCAACGCTGCGAGATCGGCTTCTTGCACGCCGTGAAGTTTGCTCATACGGCTAACAGCAATGATCTGGTGCTCGCCCCGCTCATTCCGTCGTTCGACCACGAGGGCCATCTCACGGTTATAGTCAATAAAGCAGATGCGCGTCAGACGCTCGTGCGCCGTTCTCGCGGAAAGATCAAGCGGTTGAAGGTAGCGCAGAAATACGGAGCGCTCACTTAGTTCCTTATGGAATTCGACAAGCTTCGGCTCGTCCTCTGGACGAATGGGACGGATCACGACTTCCTCTCCGTCATTCATCTTCCATGTAGAAACGTACTGCTCCGGATAAGGACGGATTGCGGATTGCGGCAGTTTTTCATCCGGGATTGCGGCCTCATGCAGCACAACACGAGCGTCGAGAGCGAGCAAGCGGTCTGGGGAGGCAAGCAACGGGTTGATGTCGATTTCCTTGATACGCGGATTTTCGACAACCAGTTCACTGAAGCGCACCAACAGATTCTCAAGGGCCGCCATGTCTACGCTACTGCGTCCGCGTACACCTTGAAGCGCGTGATAGATTTTCGTCGTCTCCATCATGCGCCGAGCGAGAGTCGAGTTCAGAGGCGGCAGAGCCAAGGACTTATCCTTGAAAACTTCCACAAGTTGGCCGCCTGTTCCAAAGAGCAACACCGGGCCAAATTGCGGGTCAATACTCGCTCCCAGAATTAACTCATAGCCATCAAGCTTTGCCATGGGTTGTACGGTAACGCCCTGGAAATGCTCTACTCCCACTTTCTCTGCGACTGATTGTTTGATTCCATTGAAGGCGTTGGTTACGGATGCAGCATCACGCAAATTCAACACAACGCCGCCCACATCTGTCTTGTGAGTAATCGTGAGCGAGTACAGCTTAAGTACGACGGGATAGCCAATCTTTTCCGCCCATGCAACTGCTTCGTCGACCGTGGCTGCGATCTCTGTCTTAGTGGTCGGAATGCCGTAAGCTTCTAGCAGTTTCTTTGACTCGTACTCGGTCAGAATCGTGCGCGCAGTTTCTCCAACCTTTCTGATAATTTCACGAGCAGCCACGCGGTCAGGACCAAGATCACCGGTCTGCAACGAAGGGGTTTCATATAAACCCTTCAAGTTGTCGGCGTACTTCCACATGTAATTGAACGCACGCACCGCAGTGTCTGGATAGTAGAAACTCGGCAGGCCAACTTCATTCAGAATGTCTTCACCAGCGGCTACGCTATTGCCACCCATCCAACTCGCCAATACAGGCTTGCCTAGGCTATGCGCATAGGGTTTGAGCTCCTCTGCGATCCGCGTGGGATTGGTCATGCCCTGTGGCGTCATGATTACGAGCATCCCGTCAATGTTCGGATCCTTGGCCGCAATTTCCAGCGACTTGGCATAGCGCTCTGGCTCAGCGTCTCCCAGAATGTCCACTGGATTGGCATGGCTCCAAGAACTTGGCAGCAGCGCGTTGTAGGCTTCCATACTCTCGGGAGAAATCTCCGCAAGTGCTCCGCCGCCCTGCACCAATGCGTCGGTGGCCAGCACTCCGGGACCGCCCGCGTTGGTGACGATGCACAACCGATTGCCTTTCGGGCGTGGCTGTTTTGAGAGTACTTCTGTCATGTAGAAAATATCGGCGATGGAGTTAACGCGAAGTACTCCGGCGCGCCGGAAAGCAGCATCCAGCACATCATCTGAACCGGTAAGAGAACCCGTGTGAGATGCGGCAGCTTTCGCGGCGGCAGCCGTGCGTCCAGCCTTGATCACAATGATGGGTTTAGTAAGTGAAACCTCGCGAGCCGCCGATAAGAACGAGCTGGCATCACCAATCGATTCCATGTAAATCACGATTGCGTTTGTATTCGCATCGTTACCGTAATAGCTGATCAGGTCGCCCCAGTTCACATCCAGCATGGAACCGATGGAGATGAAGGAGCTGAATCCCACGTTTTCGCGCAAACTCCAGTCGAGGACCGCCGTGCAAAGAGCGCCGCTCTGGCTGACGAACGCAACCTTACCTGGCTTTGCAACCGTCGCAGCAAAGGTCGCATTTAGACCATGTACCGGATTCATGACTCCGAGACAATTCGGCCCAATGATGCGCATCTTGCCACTTACAATTTCCATGATCTCGCGTTCGAGCGCAATGCCAGCTTCACCCGTCTCTTTAAATCCAGCGGAGATAACGACTCCGCCCGGCACACCGAACTCCACGCTCTCGCGCAGCAGTCCCGGAACGGACGCAGCAGGTGTAGTGATCACAACGAGATCTGGCACCTCCGGAAGTTCACGCACACTGGCGTAGGTACGAACGCCGAGAATGTTTGAGCGCTTCGGATTGACCGGCAGGATCGTACCGCCGAATGGACTGCTAAGCAGGTTCCATAACACGTTGCGTCCCACGCTGCCGGGGCGTTCCGATGCACCCACCAGCGCCACGCTCTTGGGCTTGAATATGGGGTCGAGAGGATGGCTCTGCGTCCTGAGAACATCATGAACGGGGCTGGAAATAACCCGGCCTAACTTAGTAGCTTCTGCTGAACTCATAAGTACTCACCTTTGATGATGGAGGTGCACTTGGGCACTCCCTGGTCTTTTGCTCAAATCATGTTCACGACAACGGCACTTCATCCCTCACTACGCGTCCAGGTTCTCGACGGCCAAGGCGACACCCATACCTCCGCCAATACACAGGGAAGCCAATCCTCGATGCGCGCCTCTGCGACGCAATTCGTAAAGCAGAGTAACCAGGATGCGACACCCGGAAGCGCCAATTGGATGTCCAATGGCGATTGCTCCGCCGTTAACATTCACCTTGGAGATATCCCAACCCATTTCGCCATGCACGGCGCAGGACTGCGCGGCGAAGGCTTCGTTGATCTCCATCAAATCCAAATCCTCAACCTTCCAGCCAGCACGCTTTAAACACAGGCGGGAAGCTGGTACCGGTCCCAAGCCCATATATTTCGGATCTAAAGCTGCATTGGCATAAGCCGCGATGCGAGCCAACGGCTTCAACCCAAGCTCCGACGCGCGCTTCGAGGTCATCAGCACAACAGCAGCCGCGCCATCGTTAACACCCGAAGAATTTCCGGCTGTGACCGTGCCGTCCGCTGCGAATGCGGGCTTCAGTCCCGCCACTTGTTCGAGCGTTGCACCAAGGCGGATGAACTCATCATCGGCAAACATGACTGGCTCACCTCTGCGCTGAGGAATGGCAACAGGCACAATCTCGTCCTTAAACCTGCCAGCCTTCTGCGCGGCTTCTGCCTTGTTTTGAGAAGCAACGGCAAACCGATCCTGATCCTCTCGCGAGATGCCGCAACGCTTTGCAACGTTCTCGGCTGTGATGCCCATGTGATATTGGTTGTAGGCATCCCACAAGCCGTCAATGATCATACTGTCTGCGACCTTGCTGTCGCCCATGCGATAGCCATCGCGCGCTCCCGGAAGCAGATACGGTGCGGCACTCATGTTTTCCTGTCCACCCGCAACGACAACTTCGGAGTCGCCCGCGGTGATTGCGTTGGCAGCAAACATCACTGCCTTCAATCCGGAACCGCAGACTTTATTGATTGATGTGGCCGGAATGGAATCCGGCAACCCTGCTTTAATTACCGCTTGGCGCGCCGGGTTCTGTCCGAGACCTGCGGTCAACACGTTGCCCATGATTACGTCGTCGACTAGAGCAGGGTCGACGCTTCCCCTCTCCAGTGCGCAACGAATCACGATGGCCCCGAGTTCCGGCGCTGATACCTTCGCCAGCGAACCACCAAATTTCCCCACTGCCGTGCGCGCCGCTGAGACAATTACAACTTCTGTCATTAACATTCTCCTTGCTATAACTGCTCGCCTTTAAAGCGCTTCACTGAATAACAATTCTTAATTCGTCAGAATCACTTCGCAGACTGCACAGCCGAGCGGAGGCCCGCGCCGGTAGAAGTTATATGTCCAGGAATAATCAGGTTGGCGTCAGTCTTGGACAAAATCTCTTCCAACGTGATTCCCGGAGTAATCTCCCGCAAGACCAATCCCTCTTTCGTGACATCAAGGACACACAATTCGGTCACGATAACATTCACGACAGAGGCTCCGGTTAGCGGCAGCGTGCATTGCTTCAGGATCTTTGGGAAACCTTCTCTCGTGGTGTGCTCACTGCAAACGATCACGGTTCGTGCCCCTGTTACCAGATCCATCGCTCCGCCCATGCCAACCAACTTACCGGGCATGGTCCAGTTAGCGAGATTTCCTTTCTCATCAACTTGCAAGGCACCCAGAACTGTTGCTGCAAGATGTCCGCCACGAACAATGGCGAATGAAGTGGCGCTGTCAAAACAGGAGGCTCCGGGAACCAGCGTTAGATACTGTTTACCTGCACCGACGAAGTCATCGTCCTCCTGCCCTGGTTGCGGAGCTGGACCGTATCCGAGCAGCCCGTTTTCGGTATGTAGCAAAACTCCATCTGGGATGTAGCTGCCAACCAGTTCTGGCATACCGATACCGAGATTCACTACGTCACCAGCCTTGAAGAATTTCGCCACTCTCTCAGCGATCAGCGCTCTGTTATTTGCCATGTTGATTCTCCTTCGTGGCCAAAATCATGTTGACGAAAACACCTGGAGTCATCACGTGGTCAGGGTCGATGCTTCCAACAGGAACGATCTCTTCGGCTTCGACGATCACGAATTCGGCAGCCATTGCCACCAAGGGATTAAAATTTCGCGAGGTCCCGTGGTACACAAGATTTCCGAAGGTGTCGGCCTTCTTCGCTTTAACTAATGCGATGTCTGCACGAAGAGGAGTTGCCAAAAGATAGCTTTGACCGTCGACGTCGAACTTCTGTGCACCCTCTTCCATTACCGTACCCACCCCGGTTCGAGTAAGCACTCCACCTAGCCCGGCGCCGCCACAACGAATCCTCTCCGCAAGGGTTCCCTGCGGGCAGAGTTCCACTTCCATCTCACCAGAGATTCCCAATGTTCCAGCTTCGGGATTTCTCCCAATGTGTGAGCAAAGATACTTGCTCACCTGCCGGTTGCGAACTAACTTCCCTGGCCCAACATCGGGGTCACCTGTATCGTTGGCAATGATTGTCAGGTCCTTTACACCCGATTCAACTAAGACATCGATCAAACTGTCAGGAACACCCTTCGTAGCAAAGCCGCCAATCATAATTCTCTGACCGTCGGAAAACTTACCGAGCACTTCCTTCCGCTGAAACACCTTGTTCACCATTTGTTCTTTGACCTCCTGCGACCCTGCCGCAGTCAATGTAGATACCAAACCTATTTCCTGCAGACTGTAAGTGCACGCAGGCTTCCAACTTATTTGGAGGGGTTCGTTACACTGAGTGAGCTAGTACCTCCTGTATCGATGAGAGGCTCGCCCTGCTTATAGAGGACCCTCTGTTGAGCAATGCACTAGGAGTTCGGATTGAACGTATGAATCTGCTGAGAAGGAATGTAGACTGCCCGGGGCGTGCCAGGAATGCCGATATGGACGACGGGTTTGTCGTCAGCGAGATGACTCTTATGTCGACATTTTGTACTAAGTGGTCCATCCATCTTGACAACTACTAAACTTCATCCGTCGACGTTTGGCAGACCACGTGCATCACGTATAAAGGTCTTTAACTTTATCTGCAGAATGCACGCTTGGTGTTAGCCAATGCCTTGGCTAACGAGACCTGAAAGTAAGTTGTAGGAGAGATAACTCGGTCCGAGTCCTTGTAACCTCGTCCTGAGTGAGTACACCGAACAAGAGGCTCTAAGACGACTCCGAGAGGTACGACGAGAGATCATGGAAACATCAGTGCACTATTCGCGATTTCGTTGGGCGGTTCTGGGGCTGATTGTAATTGCCACCATCTGCTCGGCAATGATTACGGTTTCCTTTGCGCCCCTAATTGGCGAGATAGCAGCCGACCTTCACGTTAACTTGGGTATCGCTTCCTTTGGCTTCATGGGATTACACATGCTTTTGATGGCGGCCGCTTGCGCCCTCTCAGGCGTTCTGATTGATCGGCTCGGAATATTTCCTGTGATCAATGCTGGCATGATCATCATCATCGTTTCAAATGCGTTGCTGCCCTGGCTCGGACACGCGTACTGGCCTACCGTAGCGATTCGACTCATCGAAGCGATCGGTTGTGCTCCCGTCTTTGTGGCAATCGGACCGGCAGTAGCGCGTTGGTTTCCGCCACTTGAAGTCGGGGCCGCACTGGGTTTGCAGTCCGTGGCCATCTCGTTCGGAATCATGCTCGGCTTGATCGCTGGGCCTTCTCTAACTCTCTCTGCAGGATCCTGGCAAAGAGGGCTGGCTTGGATTTCTGTGGGAATGAGCCTCGCGTTCATTGTTGTTTTCGCGACGAGTTTGGCGGCCCGCAAATATTCACCCCCAGCTCTTGAGCCTGAAACTTCGTCTAGCGCAATCGGCATTTCCAAACTCGCACGAACACGACCGTTTCTAGCTGGGATCGTTGGCTTGGCCTGTGGGATCTGGACCCAGCAAGCGTTCAATAGTCTTGCGCCCGGTTATCTGGCTGTAGCCCCACCGATGGGAGTTGGATTTGGTCCTTTGACTGCCGGGAAGTTGATGACAACTGTCCTGCTTGCTGGCATCTTCTCCTCTCTAGCCGGAGGAGTATTGGTGGACAAGATGTGCGGAGGCAAAGCGCGCCCCGTCGTGCTCACCGGATTTGCTTTAATTGCGATCTGCTTGATTCTCCTTATCCTTCCTCCGGTATTCAGCCAACGTTCAGCGCTGATTGTCTGTCTGGTACTTATAGGAACAGGCACGCCTTTCATTAACCCAGTTATTCTTGGGTTCGCCGCAAAGACATTTCCATCTTCCGTCGTGGGCAGAGTGGTAGGAACTTGGATGAGTATTGCGATATTTAGTGGAGCTGCGGGAGTGATGGTGGGCTCGGCAACCCTGCGCTCAACTGGCAATTATCAGCTATGCATGGAAATCATATCCGCAGTCGCAGTGGTTGGTTTCCTGGCAGCACTCTTCATTTATCCCGCGGAATCGTCGCAGACAACTACTCTCGAGTCAGAGTACCTTATTGCATCTACATGCTGTTCGGAGACGCCAAATCCTCTCGTACCCAACTCGCTGAGGAAGTAACGATAGTGCCCCAGAAGTAACTATGCTCTTGCGAGAGCAAGAGCATAGTTACTTCCTTTTTGTAAGCCGCGTAACATCCCAATGGCTAACACGAGAATTTACCGCTACAGATAAAACCTAGTTTATTCAGCTATCTGGCTTCGTATGCGAGCCATCTCGATTGCAGTGATTGTTGCTTCGAACCCCTTATTCCCAGCCTTCAACCCCGCGCGATCCAACGCTTGATTCGTAGTATCACAGGCGACCACTCCGAACGCATGGGGTATCCCAGTGTCTAGTGCTGACTGTCCGATCCCGCGAGCAACTTCGTTTGCGATCAGCTCGTAATGCAACGTTTCGCCTCGAACCAAGCACCCCACGCAGACAATAGCGTCGAATCGTTTGGTGTTCGCCAGAAGCTTTGCTGCAACCGGAATTTCGTAAGCTCCTGGAACTCGCAACACCTCGATTTGATCCTTAGACACACGTTCGCGCTTAAACGCGTCAAGAGCGCCCTCCAATAGCCGATCCGTAATCAAGGAGTTGAACCTGCTCACCACTACCCCGAAACGCGCGGATTCCGGATTCTGAATGGCAGTGTCTTCGGATAACTCCGCCGTTCGATTTGTCCACTTGTCCAGATACTTCCCTGCGATATCCGTTTCAATATTGACGGCGTCCAATGGCGTGAGAGATTTCAGGTTCGTAACGTCACAAGTGTGGGGAATGATTGCAACACTTAGTCGGTTGCCAGAGAGCTTTGCGATCGTAAGACTGATGCCTTCTATCGCGATCGATCCCTTGAATACCAGGTACCGCTCCAGACTTGGCGGGAACTCCACATGCATCCAATAGTCCTGCCCTCCCGGAACAGCTTCCAGGCCAAGGAATCGTCCAACTCCGTCTATGTGCCCTTGAACCATGTGTCCGCCTAAGCGACTATCCGCTTTCACCGGAAGCTCAAGATTCACTGAGGCACCCGGCGAGAGTCTCGAAAACGAGGTCCTCTCCCATGTCTCAGCCGCGAGGTCGGCAGCAAATCCGTCCTTCGTAATATCAACCGCCGTCAGACACACTCCGCTTACAGCAACGCTGTCACCGATGCGAAGATCCTGGTGGATCTTTGGAGCTGCCACTAATATGCGATGTGTCCCTTCTCTGCACACAATGCTACTGACCTGCCCAACTTCTTCAATAATTCCAGTAAACATAAATCCGTCCTCTTGCGATATTTATATATGTCGATCAACGATCAGATCAGAGTGAGTTCATGTCCCATCTTTAGCTTCTTAGTTAATAGATATCGTCTTGCATGCGGGCTGACGGGAACCTCGCAGGGAACGCGCTCAACAACCTCGATGTCCCCACGCGTCAACGCCTCGTACTTGTCAGGATTGTTTGATAGCAGGCGCACCTTCGTAATGCCGAGCTGATTGAGTATCTCGACAGGCAGAAGATAGTCGCGCGCATCTGCAGGAAATCCCAGATGCTCATTGGCCTCGACGGTATCGAGGCCCGTATCTTGCAATGCGTATGCCTGGAGCTTCGCCATCAGACCGATTCCGCGCCCCTCCTGAAACTCGTAAATCAGAATTCCAGCGCCTTCCGTAGAGATAGCCTTCATCGCCAATTCCAACTGCGCGCGGCAGTCGCAACGTACAGACCCTAGCGCGTCGCCAGTCAGACACTGCGAGTGAATCCGCATTAATGGAGGATCACTCGTTACATCTCCCATGATGAGCGCCAACGCTGTTTCAGCCCTTACATCTGGACTGGCTTTCCGTTCGAAGCCCAACACACGAAACGTTCCCCACGTGGTTGGCAGCATGGCGGATGTGATTTGCCTGGTATCGGAGCTGCATGTTTTTGAACTCATCGCACTGCACCCGTGTTTGTCGGCATTCATCCGACCAAAGAAGAGTATTAGGTCTTAGGCGCGTCGACCTCATCGAGGAGACCCGCTCATTAACTACACGCAAACTGACGAGAGCATTCAGCCCGCGTTAGTCTCGCCTCGTCGATATTGGACGAGCTCTTCGATCGACAATATGGTCATCTGGTGCAGTTCGGCGAATCGCTGAATCTGTTCACCCTTCGTCATCGTGCCGTCTGGATTTGTGAGTTCACACAGCACCGCCGCGGGCTTCAACCCCGCCATCAGCGCCAGGTCCACGGAGCCTTCCGTGTGGCCTTGACGGTTGAGAACCCCACCTGGAACCGCTCGCAACGGGAAGACATGCCCCGGCCGCGCGAGATCCGAAGCCTTCGCACCATCTGCAATCGCCGCACGAACTGTCGTTGTCCGATCTTTCGCTGATACGCCTGTCGTTACTCCATCACGGGCTTCAATCGTGACGGTGAAAGCAGTCTGAAAATTGCTTTGATTGTCGGAGACCATTAGGGGCAGATCGAGGTGTCTAAGCACATCGTCGTTAAGGCATAGGCAAACGATGCCACTGCATTCTCTGATCATTAAGGCCATGGTTTGGACCGAAATCATTTCTGCGGCGACGATGAGATCGGCTTCATTCTCACGGTCGAAGTCATCCATGAGTATGACCGGATGGCCACGCCTCATGTCGGCAAGTGCCTGCTGAAATCGCTCTTCAAAAGGAAGGGTAGCTAGCTCGGGAATAGTGCAACTGCATGAAATGTCAGACATTTAAGCGCTCCTAAAAAATGTACCAAAGCGCTTCAGGGCAAGACTATGCAGGAAGGGCCCAGCAATCGCAACCGACTGGGATCTAACATCGCATTGACACATCTTCTTTCATCCGGACTATTACCGTCGGCTCTGGAGTCTCACCAGATCTGCTGATCCTGCACTGTCGCAGGCGCTCGCGGGCTGTTACCGCCGGTAGGGAATCACACCCTGCCCTGAAGACGTATTGATCGAACAAAACCACTTACGATTTGAATATACTCCATCCAAGTCGACTAACATCAATGGAGTTTCGTTCTTTTTTTGCAACTGCCTACTGACGTCTGCTTAGTTTCTGCCGTACTTGTAAATTCTCTTTCCGACTCCCAGATTCATGAAGGCGATCATTCGAACACAGTGCCGCCATGTTGCGAGCCAATTCCAGAGGCTAAGAATCGCTGTGGATTCTGAACAAGCAGCGTATCAATTTCATCGTCCGTCAACCCGGCGTCCCTTAATGCAGGTACCGTGTTCACAAAAATAGTCTCCGAGTGTGTTGGCTTGGTTACATCTAAAGGCTTGCCAATCCAGTTGTAGATCGAGTCGTGCGACAGCATGATTCTGGAGCCGTATCCTGACCTGACGAGCGCCACGATGCAGGCAACTCGAATAGCGTCAGACGGCGATCCGGTGAATCCTTCCAGTCCAAAACGATCGAAACCGATAAACACTCCCCTTTCGAGAACCTTCATGTGATAGCGAAGATCGGTGTTGCCATCGATGTGACCGATCATGATTTTGTTCGGATCGGCTCCATTTTCTATCAGTAAATCCGCCTGCTCAGGCCCCATCGTTCCTTCCTGCGTGTGCGTAATAATTGGCGTGCCGGTCTCTGCCGAAACCATTGCTGCCGCACGGAAGAAACGTCTTTCATAGTCGGTAATAACATTTTTGCTGCTTGCTACTTTGAAGACACCGGCCTTGATGTCAGTCCCCGCAATGCCCTCGGTAACTTCCGTCTTCATCATTTCGTGGATTTCTTTGTCTGCATCACCGAGCAAGGCGCGGAAGCGGTAATAAGCGGTTGCGCCCTCACCTTCGTAGTAATAGCCACTGCTGCAAAGAATGCTGATCCCAGACTGCTTTGAAATTTCCATCAGCAATTCCGGATTACGACCACAGTCATTGGGTGTGGCATCGACAATCGTTCCAAGACCGTAGGTCTGACGGAATCGCACAAGCTTTTCGACGCTTCGCTCGATGATTGCTTCGCGGTCAAATCGCGGAGCGCAGGTTACATCTCCCTGGCAGCCGGGATAGCCGAATAACACATGCTCATGGACAAGGGTCCTCCCGAGCTTTTCTTTAGAAACCGGACCACAAACGGTGGCCGCATACTGCGACATAAGTTCCCCCAGATACCCGATTCTTCGAGAACGGTGGCGCCGCCAAGTGAACTGCTCCACTTCACGGCACCACCAGACTCGTTACTTCGCGCTGACAGCGCTTGCCTTGCCGATCACATCGCTCGCGATAACGTCCAAGTCATTCTGGGTAATAGACCATTTCCGAAGACTCGATTCCATCTTTACGCGACGTGTTATTTCCTTCACCTGCTCTTTACTTGCATTGATGCCCAGCTCTTTCAGCTTTTTGTCGACTGCATAAGCGCCCGTCATCTTTCCAAGCACGATGTCACGTCCTTTGCGGCCTATCAGTTCGGGCAGATAAGCCATGAAAGGCACATTGTTTGCGGTCATGTGATCTTGCATGTAGACCACCATTCCGGACTCGGCAGTGAACTCGTTATCGCCAACGATGGCCTTGTTGCGAGCGATGGGGATCTTGGTCATCTCTGCGACCATCTGAGCCACTGGATAGAGACGGTCAAGCCGGATGCCAGTCTTCAGGCCCAGTAACAACTCAATATCCAACGCAACTTCTTCCGTTGCTGCGTTTCCGGCCCGTTCGCCAAGACAATTGATAGAGGTGTGCACAACCGAGGCGCCGGCGGTGACGGCGGAAAGCATGCAGGCCGTTGCCAGTCCCATGTCGTTGTGTGCGTGCATCTCCACGGGCGTTCCCGGCACCCATTCCTTGATCTTGCGCACAAAGTACGATACGGCTCCGGGCAAACTGCAACCATGGCTGTCTGCAATCACCACATTGTCTGCGCCGCCTTCGTTGACTACTCCTTTGTAGATCCGCTCCATGAATGAGAAAGGTCCACGGTTGCTGTCCCACGGCATAACCGACGTAAACAGGCCATTGTCCTTCGCGTGGCGTGTAGTTTCCACGAAGTGTTTGTACATTTCATCAGGGGTTGCGCCAATCGCAGCTTCGGCCAGTCTGGTATTGCCTGCACCTTCAACGACCACTCCGTCGGCGCCGCACTCTAAAGCAAAGTCCACCTCTTCCTTGTGCCAGCGGCAAAGGAAAACGATCTTGGCCTTACGGCGCCTCTTTACCAGTTCCTTGGCCAGTTCCTTATCTTCTTCAGAAATGATGGGAAAGACTTCGACGCTGTAGACACCCAGTTCGTCGAGAGCCTCATAAATCCGGATCTTTTCGTCAGGACGAAGCACGATATGTGGAGCCTGCTCCGCTTCCCTCAGAGTTACATCGTGAATCTTGACTTCCTTCGGAAGCGTGAATTCACTCCGTACTTCATCAAAAAAATTGTGCTCTGTTACCCAATACTTATCCGTTTTCGTTGCGAACTTACTTTCTGACATCTCCTACTCTCCAGTTCTCTTCTGGACACAATTCCCAGTGAAGCCCCGCCGCAGCCAGAAGTTTAGACGGGATCAAAAGCGTGAATCGCCAGCAGACGGTCGAGCATCTTCAGATACCGGCTACATTAAACAAATCAACAACTTCTTCCTTTTTCGTTGCTGCGATTTCCTTACCTCTTCTGTAGTTCAGATACAGCTTGTCTGTGCACGCAGAGTTCCAAGTCGTACCTGCATTTTTTCTGCCGCGCCGAGCCAGTTTCCGTGTGGGTAATGTGTGTATTTTGGGTGGAGCTAGTAAGAAGATGGATGTCCGAGTTACTTCATAGACCCAGTTTCCCCAAGGGTGGCGAGGGGAGTTATTCATGCTTGGCAGAAGTGTCGACATCGACGACGGATTTGTCGTCAAAACGACGGCTTGTGTCGGCATTTGCGACTAGTGGTTTTAAGCCGCTAATTATCGGTCGATAAGTGGAGAGATTAGTTTCGGTGGATAGATTCAGAGGCCAGAGCTTCGCAAATAGCTCTGGCTCTTTTGTTCGCAGCCTGGCCTGCTATCTTCGTTGCAGGATGCCATCCCATAAGCGGAGTTCTGCCTCTTGCGACCTCTGCTCAACCTGGCTGAACCGGATTACATCATCGTATCCACACGGCATCAGATAAGACCTCCTTTCCAAATTCCTACTCTCCTATCCCCAACGCTGCTTGCCCTGCCGACGGAATTCCTTGGCGCTGACTTCGAGATTGGCATCTAAGTTCAGGGTTGAATTCAGCCGCGAGGTAATACGCACGATGACCAAGCATCAACACTTCCTCCTTACTTTCACGGCATCCGCCTGCCTGATCGCCACCATCATTGGTTGCGGTAGCGGCAAAGGGAGCAATAATTCGGGAGGGGGCGGCTCCACCGGCACGCCTAGCTTCGCCACCACAGTTGTGATCGGCGATTCTCTCAGCGCCGGATTCCAGAACGGTTCCCTACTAGATTCGCAGCAGCCAAACGGCTGGGCCAGCCTGGTTGCCACGCAGGCGAACTTCACCCTGACCTTGCCGCTCATCGTCCCACCCGGAGCGCCGGCCGTACTGAAACTGGTGAGCGTTGGCCCGCCAGCTGTTGTAACCCAGACTTCTGGCATCACCACCGGACGCGACAATCCCTCCGCTCAACCAAATGATCTCGCGGTCCCCGGACATCTGCTCAACGATCTGATCAACACCGCGCCCGTAGCCATTCCGACCACCGACGAAGAAATCATTACCGACTTCGTCCTCGGCTTCCCGCTCGGCAACAACAAGACCCAGATGAACGAAGCAATCCAACTAAACCCGACGGCACTTTTCGTCTGGATTGGCAGCAACGACGCACTGCAAGCGGATGACACCGGAACGCCTGCCTCCATGACCTCCGTCGCAACGTTCACGCAAGAGTTCCAACAGTTGCTCAGCACTCTACATGCCCAAACCAAGGCCACGCTCATCGTCGGCAACATCCCCGACGTCACTACCGTGCCGTATCTCACTCCGGCCGCGACCATTATTGCCGAAGTAGCAACCGAGACAGGACTCTCGCAGGCTCAGGTCGCGACCGACCTTGGCATTCAGACCGGTGACCTGGTCAATGCAACGGGCCAGAGCCAGGTTCAGACCGCGGTCACAGCGATCCAGCAAGGACAGACACCAACACCCCTAACCGATGCCGGATTCCTGAACGCCACCGAAATCGCCACGATCCAGTCGACGGTTACGCAATACAACGCTGCAATTGCCCAGGAAGTAACTGCTGAGGGAGGCGTCCTCGTTGACATTCACACCTTCATTTCAAGTCTGGCGCAGAACGGAATCACCATCAATAACTATCAGGCGACCTCGACATTCTTAGGCGGACTCTTTGGTCTCGATGGCATCCACCCCACCAACACCGGCTACGCTCTGATCGCAAATCAATTCATCGATACGATGAATACCAGCCTGAAGACCTCGATTGCCGATGTGAACGTCTCAACTATTGCCGTTGCCGATCCGCTCTTCGGCCCCAACATCAAACCCACTGGAGCAGTGCGAACCATTCCTCTGAATGCAGCCCGTCGCGCGGACCTCATCATCACTCCGCGAAAACAAGCTCAGAAGTAGGTATTTTTAAAATCGTAGATGGTCGAGGCATGTTGCTTCGACCATCTACAGCGCGACACCTCGTTAGTTAACTTTCTCGGATAAAGCAGCAGAGATGCTGCCCTTGAAGTTGCCGTCTCCACTATAGACGGACGTGATCGAGTGCGTCCCTACTGCCAATGATGAAGTTGTGTACGTCGCTTTTCCCGATGCCATCGTTACCGTAGCAAGAGTTGTCGAACCGTTCTTAAACGTAATCTTCCCCGACGGAACGCCTGCATACTCTGGTGAAGCAGTCGCTGTGAACGTTACCGCATGGCCATGTGTAGAAGGATTGGACGAACTTGCAAGCTTCGTCGAACTCGATGCTTTACCTACTGTTCGAGACACAGTAGAGGAGTGCGGATTGAAGTTGCCATCCCCAGCGTAATCTGCCAAAAGAGAGTGCACGCCAACCGAAAGCCCCGCCGAAACCTCGATCGCGCCTCCAAGTGTAGAACTACCCAATGTTGTCGTTCCATCCTTGTAGGCCACGCTTCCGGAGGGATGGGGCGTCTGCTTAACAGAAGCTGTCACCGGAGCACTCAGACTGAACGGCTCTTTGTAAACCAGCGTTGCAGGCGTTGTACTCACTGGCACCTCAGTCCCGCTCAAGTTCAGCAACACGGTGATGCTCGAAGTCGCGCTCCCACTTAGATCGAGCAGAATCGCGTCTTTCGTGCCATCCTGGTTGAGGTCTGCGATGACTACTCCGTTTGTTCCAACCCCATTCGAATCCAGTGCGAAGACTGTTCCCTTCTTGTACGAGCCATCGCCGTTTGAGGAGTAGAAGGTTTCCTGGCCGTTATTGTCACAGAGCAAGTCGGCGCGCCCATCACCATTCAAATCACCCATCGCAAACGGAGGGCCGCACTCCGTGCTGGAACCGGAGCTGACAAAAGGCTGAAAGCTTCCATTCCCTTTGCCGAAGTAGGTATGCACGCCGTCTCCGCCGGTAACAACGAGGTCCAACTTTTTATCCCCATTCACATCACCAAGCCCGGTGATGCCGTATGGAATGAAAGCGCTAAACTGGTCGCTTAGCGAGGGGGCTGCAGTAAAGGTACCGCCCCCCTTTCTCATTTCCACATGAATCGAAGTGTTAGGCCCGCTCGTAGAACCGAAATTTTCCTCTTCCTGTATCACGAGGTCGGGTATGCCGTCTCCGTTTAGGTCAGTCGAGAACCAAGATGCGACCGTGTAGTTATTCGACGTGGTGTATCCCGATAGCTCTTTTACTGTGAAATCTCCGTGTCCGTTCCCGAGCAACGTCCATATGTCGAGGTCAATGACAGCAACGTCGGCGTGGCCATCCTTGTTGAAATCATCCTCGAGAACGAGGGTTCCCGACTTCGGCAGTATGCTCGTGTAGTGGAAGTATCCATCTCCCGAGCCGCTATAGAGTCGCTCTGGAGTGGCGAGATCTAGCTTATGGTCGCCGGTAAAGTCCGCGACCGCGATATCGCCGCCATCATACGGGCTGTATTTGGGCGACTGAAACGTGCCGTTTTTGTTGCCGAGAAGCACCGCTACTTCCGGCACGTCTGGGAGTGCGACTACGAGGTCGACAATCCCATCTCCGTTTACATCCGCTACCACCGCTTTCGCGGGGTTTCCACCCACTGCGTAGGTGTGCGATGACCATCGGGGCTTTTGAGCAGAAGCTGCGACGGAATAGACAACGAGCGAAACGATCATCCCTTTCTGGATGATGCTTGAGATGCGCATAAATGAACTCCTAAAGGTTCTGGTTAAAGCGACTCCAGAGATAGTGAACCCGCAGTGGTAATCGCTTGAGAAGTTTGTCTTTGCAATGGAATCATCAGAACCGTCTAGGCCCCAGCTCTTGCTGAGTTTTTGTTCGGGTTAATCTAGCGTAAACTTGGTAACAGTGCCCTCATCTCAGCAACATCGTGAGTGGTTCTTGTATTGTCTTCCCTCGCGGTAGATTAGGTGCAATCTCGCTAGTTAACCTTTTGTAAAACAGCCGGAGAGGTGCTGCCGTTGAAGTTGCCGTCTCCACTGTATCTGGCAGTGATCGAGTGCGTCCCTACCGCCAGCGAAGAAGTTGTGTACGTCGCTTTTCCCGAGGACACCGTCACCGTCGCAAGAATCGTCGAGCCGTTCTTGAACGTAATCTTTCCCGATGGAACGCCTGCATACTCTGGTGAAGCAGTCGCAGTGAAAGTCACAGCGTGGCCGTGCGTCGAGGAAATGGACGAACTGGTAAGCTTGGCTGAGCTCGATGCTTTACCTACTGTTCTAGTCACGGTTGCGCAGTGCGAATTGAAATTTCCATCCCCTGCATAATCCGCCGAGAGCGAATGCACGCCCACCGAAAGCCCAGCCGAAATATGTGTCGCGGCTCCGAGCGAAGCACTTCTCAATGAAGTCGTTCCATCCTTGTAGGTCACGCTTCCAGAGGGATGAAGCGTTTGGATAACAGAAGCCGTTACCGGAGCAGAGATGCTGAATGGCTGCTTGTAAACCAGTGTTGCAGGCGTTGTGCTCACCGGCATCGAAGTTCCGCTCAGGTTCAGCAATACAGTCACGCTCGACCCCGTTGAACCAAATCCCGTGTTCAGCAGTATGGCGTCGCGTGTGCCGTCCTTGTTGAGGTCTGCGATAAAGATTCCGCCCTCAGCGTAAGAGGAGTCCACACTCGTCGCCCCCTTGATGGACGTGCCCTGCGTATACGAGCCATTTCCATTCGACGAGTAGAAAGTCACCGTGATCGTCCCGCTTTGATCACTCCCCGCATTGCAGAGCAAGTCGGAGCGTCCGTCGCCATTCAGGTCGCCCATCGCAAACCCGGCGTAGCAGTTGACATTGGCCGTAACAGAAGGCGCAAAAGTCCCATTGCCTTTTCCTAAATAGGTATGGACTTGCAGAACACCAGAAGGGCCAGCCCCAGACACAACGAGATCCAACTTCTTGTCCCCGTTCACATCACCCAGGCCCATGCTGCCGAAGCCCGGCGTGGAGAGTTGGTCGGCGATAGGAGTTAGAGCGGTAAACGTCCCATCCGCTTTTCCAATTTCGACCTCATTCCAAGTTGGAGGACCGCTAGGGTACGGACTATCCTGTCGCTGCTGTTGTATCACCAGGTCTGATATCCCGTCGCCATTCAAATCAGTCGAGAACCAAGATCCAATCGCGTACCCATCCTTGATAGCGAATGCAGTGGATTTCGCCGTGAAATCTCCGCGCCCATTCCCGAGCAATGTCCACAAATCGCTGTAGCCAAGCGTAACCAGGTCTGCCTTTCCGTCCTTATTGAAGTTGCCCGCTAGCACGTAATTCCCCCCTTCCGGTAACAGGCTGGTGTAGTGGAAGTATCCATCCCCTGATCCGCGGTACAGTCGTTCAGGCGTAGCTAAATCCAGCTTATGATCCCCCGTATAGTCGGCCACCGCGATTTGCGGCGATCCATCGTAAGGGCTCAGTCTCGCCGACTGAAATGTACCGTCTCCTTTCCCGAGGAGAACTGCAACTTCAGGCACATTTGGAAGCGGAATCACGAGATCGTTAATCCCGTCTCCGTTTACATCCGCAATCACTACCTGCTGAGGAAACGAGTCCGCTCCTCCTCCTACTGCATAGGTATGCGAAGACCACCGGGGCCTTTGAGCATAGGAAGCGATGGAAATAAGGGCAAACGAGGTCATTAGCACTATTTGGCGAATGCTCGAGAGGGACATATTCGACTCCACAACTTTGAACGGGGATGCTGGCCAGTGTTGGAATCGGATGTCGCAAGATGAGCTGAGGGTTGCAGCTTTCCTGGTACTAGGTAATAAAAATCTTTTCGCAACCGGGACGAAGAAACTTCAAGAATTCGCGCGATGAATTAAGCAGCATACAGTAACACTGAACGATTCTGCGCTATTGCACCAGCCGATTTCCGGCTAACGCCTCTTATGCTCATCCAATACTTCTTCATATACCCTGATCATTCGGTGCACAGACGTGTCCCACGAAAAGTGTTGAGCCTGCTCAATCCCAGCGGCCTTCATGCGTTCGCGTAGGCTCTGATCGGTAAGCACGCGCTGCAGTGCGCGACTGATTTCGAAGACATTCTCCGGATTCACCATCAGCGCCGCATTCCCCACCACCTCCGGCAGCGAGGAAGTGTTCGAGGCGACCACAGGAGTCCCGTGGGCCATCGCTTCCAGTGGAGGCAATCCGAATCCCTCGTACAACGAAGGGAAAACAAACACCTTCGCCATGTCAAAAAAGATGCGCAACACATCAATCGAGACGTAGCCCAGAAAGCGCACATCATGCTGCATTCCACTGCGAATCACAGCGCGTCGAATGTCAGGGTTCTTCGAAACCTCGTCCCCGATAATGATCAACTTCAAATCCGGAAATGCACCGTCTTTAGCTAACTCTGCTTTCAGTGCCGAGAATGCCTCGATGATGCGTGCCACGTTTTTGTGTGGGCTGATGCGCCCTGCGTATAAAAGGAATGGCGAGTCCACCTGGTATCGCCCGCGAACCATCGCCTGCTCTTCCGCGGTTGAATGACCGCGCTGAAAGCTCTCGTCGAGTGCGTTGTAAACCACTTCAATCTTCGCAGGCTCTACGTTGAAATACCGTGCTACATCCCGCTTTGTAAAGTTGGATACAGCGAAAATTCTAGCCGCGTTATGCATCACGCGCTGGGTCATATACGAGTGCATCGTGCGCCGAAGTCCGTTATTGGTCCGGGCCCGATACATATAATCCAGTAGATCATGCACCGTAATAACGTAGGGTGCCTTGCTAATCAGCGGACGCCAAAACGTATGCGGCACATGGATCAGGTCCACCTCGTGTGCGGCAATGACCTTATGCATTTCGATGTAGGTAGCAAACGTGGCTTCTGCATTTTGCAGCGGAAGGAAATGGAAGTTTTCCGGCAGCTCGCCCAATTGCTCAAAGCGCGAAGCCGCTCCCACCAGAAAATATTCGTTCAACGAATCGATGCGACCGAGCGTGCGCACCACATTACGAATGTAAGTCGCAAGTCCAAACTCATACATTCGGCGAATGTCGATGGCAATGCGCATGTCGACTAGTGTACCCGCAGCAGAGCCACGCCGGGATTGGAAAGCTTGTTTTTCTGTGACAAAGGATACCCACCCTAAAGATGTATCCCCGTTAAATCACAAAAGCACGAGAAGTACTTCTGCCTTTGCAGGTGTGCTTGCGACTCTGCAAGTATGCTTCCGCCTTTGAGAGGTCATTCCGAGCAGCGCGAGGAATCCCTGTGCTGTCCAAATCTCACGGGCGGCCTCAGAGGCACTTCAACCCGAATCGATATCGCCTTTTCCTACGATCCAGGACACGTCGATTCCTACAAAAAAGGGACACAGCCGAAGCCGTGCCCCTCTCGCAAAATATACCGCAAACCCTACGCGTGCAAGGTCTCTGGCTCATGTGCCTTGCGACGCTCAGGATAAAGCGGGAAATTCTCGCAGAACTCAAACACCTCTCCGCGAATCTTCTTGAGCTCCGGAACGTCATTGCGCTGTTCCAGTGCTCGCGCAATCCAGTGACCGACCTGCTTCATCTCCGCTTCCTTCATGCCCCGCGTGGTCAGCGCAGGGGTACCAACGCGAATCCCGCTAGGCTTCATCGGAGGATTGGTGTCGAAAGGAATTGCGTTCTTATTGACCGTAATCCCCGCCAACCCGAGAGCCTTCTCGGCCTCACTGCCAAACATTCCCTTGCTGAACACGTCGACCAGCATAAGATGCGTGTCCGTTCCGCCCGAGATGATGCGATATCCCTCGTCGGCCAGCGACTGCGCCAACACCTTTGCGTTGGACACAACCTGCGCAGCGTATTCCTTGAAGCTCGGCTGCAATGCCTCCAGGAAGCAAACGGCCTTTGCTGCAACAACGTGCACCAGCGGCCCACCCTGAATTCCGGGGAAGATCGACTTGTCGATCGCAGCGGCAAACTCCTGCTTGCTCAGAATCATTCCCGAGCGCGGCCCGCGCAGTGTCTTGTGCGTGGTGGTCGTAACGATATGTGCGTGCGGCACAGGAGAAGGATGCGCGCCACCGGCGACGAGTCCGCTGAAGTGCGCCATGTCCACCAGATAGAGTGCGCCGACCTTGTCGGCAATCTGCCGCATGCGCGCAAAATCAATCGTGCGCGGATAGGCCGAACCGCCGCCGATCAGGAGCTTCGGCTGCTCCCGTACGGCGATGGCTTCCATCTCGCCGTAGTCCAGCGTCTCTGTCTCGCGGGTCACACCGTAGCTGACCACGCGATAGGTCTTGCCGCTGAAACTGAGCTTATGACCGTGTGTAAGATGTCCGCCCATGGCAAGATCGAGTCCCATGATGGTGTCGCCCGGCTGAATGACCGCCGCATACGCACCCATGTTGGCCGACGAGCCGGAGTGAGACTGCACGTTGGCGTGCTCGGCTCCAAAGAGCTGCTTGGCGCGCTCCCGAGCGAGGTTCTCAACCACATCGGTGAACTCGCATCCCCCGTAGTAGCGCTTGCCCGGATAGCCCTCGGCGTACTTGTTGGTGAAGATTGAGCCGGTGGCTTCCAGCACGGCCTCGCTGACAAAGTTCTCTGAAGCAATCAGCTCAAGACCTTCGTGCTGGCGATTTTCCTCGTTGGTAATTGCCTGGGCAATCTCCGGATCAACCGCACTAAGCGGACGCGACATCCACGAATTCGACATGGGAGCTCCTGTTTTAACTGAACCTATAGGGTACGACGGAACGGGCACGCGAGGAAAGGGCCATGGAGGACAGAGCCGCGCAATACCGGCAGATTGCCTCAGCTCTGATCTAGCTCAGCTGCGTGTCATTCCTCACATTTCAAACCCTAACGCTCTCGCTCGGGTGCGATATTCAATGGCCTTCTCAAGATCGGGCTCAACATCCCCAAGGCCGCAAGAATAAATTGATGCGAGATTGTTAAAGGCGATTCCTGAGAGATGTTCCTCGCGAATCTCCAGTTCGGCAATTCTCAAATAAAGCTCGACAGCCTTCCGTGGATCAGCTTTGACGCCCCAACCCGTGTGGTAAAACGTGGCGAGATTACATAGCGCCTTTGGATTTCCCGATTCTGCAATGCGCGTAAACAACCTACCCGCGGAGGAAAAGTCCTTTCTGTCCAGTGCGTCCATCGCTTCGAGCATTTCTGGTGACTCAAACTCGCTCATGGATTTCTCCCATTCCGACGACACCTCGTTCAGACTCATATCAGCGCCCCAAAGCTACTTCGCCTTCACAAAGAACGGAACGTTCGCCGTGGCCACCCCACCATGTCCGTCATGCAGGGCCACGAATAGGCGATAGGCTCCCGCCTGTTGCGGCGCACGAAAGCTGACAGTCGATCCGGACGACCGCAGCAACGCTTCCGGATGCACAGGCGGAACGGCTTCTGCATCTCCACCTTCCCGTGCATCATGCGTTTCCTCGCGAACCTCCCATTCGTAAACCAATGGATCTCCATCCGAGTCTTTGGCCGGAACCGAGGCTGTCCACTCCGAACCCGGCTCGACTTCCTTCTGATCGGCATCCGTTTTGATCGGAGAAATCTCCGGCGAGCGGTTCGCAGGCCATTTTCCACTCCATTCGTAACTCAGAACATCAACAACCGAGGTCTTTTCGACTCCACCCTTTCCATCAGGTACGAGCAGCCCGAACCACGTATGAGTGCGTTCCTGCTTGCTTCCCCAGACGAAGGCGTAGCTCCCAAATGCCAGATTACCCGCGCCCTTCACCGAGTGTTCATAGCCAAATCGATAGGTCTCAGCTTTCTCCGTGCTGGTCTGTTCCAGCGGTGCTCCCCAACTGGTCCTAGGACGCTCCCACCATCCCAGAGGACCAAACTCTGTGACGATGTATGGACGATCGAGCTTCTTGCTGCGAACCTCATCGACCAGCGTTGCCATGCCGCCGTATGAGTTAATACCCAGGATGTCCACATCCGGGCAGTACTTCATGAAGTTCACCAGCTTGTTCGAACCCCGGCCGGTTCCGGCAATCACCGTCATCGTTGGATGGTTCGGATCGATGCGATGAATCTCCCGTGCGATATCGTTGACGGCCTTCCATATCTCGGGCTTTTCACCATCGCCTTCCATCTCATTGCCGATCCCCCATACGAGGATTGTCGGCTCGTTCTTGTACTTCTCGACCGCCGCCACGGCCCGCACATACTGCTGCTTCACCTGCTGAGGATCGCTATAGTCGAACCCATGCCGTTCGGGTTCCAGACGTAACCCTGCGGCCACCGTCAGTCCAAGCCTCGCGGCCTCAGGAAGCACTCTACTCATTTCCTTTGGATTCGCGTCCCAAGTCCGAATCGAATTACCGCCGAGTTGCTTCAGCAACTCAAGATGGCCTTGCCCACCGGCACCGTTCACAAAGTACGACTGCCCACCGCGTAACAGAACCCATCCGTCGGCAACCTTGTGAACTTCGACCTTTACCGGCCTAGACGACTCTGCAAGAGCAAAAAAACTAAATATCGACACCAGCACAGCAACCAACAGAAACTTATTTTTCACGGAGTTCCTTTCTCGAGGCCTGCCCAACGTGGTTCGCACCTGCTCGGTCCTTTGTGATCACAGAGGAGCGCCCCGCATGCGCCTCTCTAGGACGAAAACGGGGGCCAACCTAAACGCAAGTTACTTCTGCTTCAGCGCCTCATCAATCGCCTTCTGCAGCAGCGGGGCCATTACTTCATATCCGGCCTTGCTGGGGTGTACTCCGTCATACGTGAGATCGGCACGCAAGGCTCCGGTCGGAGTAGCCATCGGAGTGTAGTAATCGAGATAAACAAAGTGATTCGCTGCGGCATAACCACGAAGCCACCGGTTGAGAGCGACCACCTTGGGCGCGGGCTGACGACCCGGTCTCCAAGGAAATTCTGCGGATGGAAGCACCGAGGAGATCACAACTCGAATACCGTGCACGCGGGCGAGTTCGCACATGCTGGAAAAGTTGTCTTCGATGGCTTCAGGCGTGGTCTCGCCGGTGTTCCCCGCAATGTCGTTAATTCCAGCAAGAATCACTACCACAGACGGGTGGAGCGCAATGACATCCTGGCGAAATCGCACGAGCATTTGCGGCGTAGTCTGTCCGGAGATGCCACGGTTTATATATGGTTTGCCGGTGAAAAAAGCTCCCATCTCTGGCCCTTGCGGAGTGATCGTGTCGCGCCATCCCTGCGTAATGGAGTCGCCCATCATCACCACGCGTGACTCGTTTGCAGCGGGCACACCTAACGCCACATCAGCCGCACGAAAACGTCCAAGATTCGCCCAGTCGTTGCGCAGCAGATACTCTTGTTCCTCCTGCCAAATACGAAGCTGTTCAGCTGAGGGTGCGGGCTTGGGAGCCGCAGCCTTCGGAGTAGAGATGCTTTGGGCCAGCAGTAAAGAAGAGCCAAAAGAAATGATGAAAAGTAAATTTCTCAAGGAAAATTTATATTTAGCAGCAGACATGATGCCTTTCTTCTATGAGCGAACAATTCCCAGAAGGGTTTGCCAAAATGACTAGGTCGTTTTACGGACGTATACGGTTAAAGCTCCATAGGTATCAATCCGCTTGTAATTGTCCGAGTTCCGTATATAAGAGCCCATGATTTGCATTCGTGTGTAATCATCCTTCAAAAAGATGAGTAGTTCGGGATCATCTTGCTGAAATGTACGAATCAGCATTGGAAGTCTTTCCCCGGAAAACAGGTTTCCGGGATCCCATAGAAGTGGCATTCCTTTGGTTACAGGTTTATTGAAGACTGCATATTCAAACTCCACGCGTGGACCGAAAAACACCCGCTCCGATGGCCATCGAGAAAGCACCTGAGCTGTGTCCGAGATAACCCTCTGCAAGTGCGGTCCGGTCTTCAATCCTGAAAGAAAACCGCCCTCAATTATGTTCGTTGGACCGACTTGATAGTACGCTCCGGGACCTATCGCCTGAATCCTGGAGCTTGTTACGCTCAAATAACCGGACACCACCATAAACAGAGACAACATCGCCATCAGCACAGACTTCCGGCCCAAGCTGACCGCTTCAGTTTCCCAAGGACGCAAGCAGAGAATCGCAATCGCAACGAGTAAAACGGCAAGGTCGCTGGTCTTAATCTCTGAATTCGTGCAGGTCATTTCCAGTGAAGTCAACGCAGCAACGATGCAGATGAACAGCAGGCGTCCCGGAAAAGGTCTTCTTCGAGCAGTCAACCCCAGCAGCGCAGCAAAACATACTACGATGAGGAGTATGAACCAGACGTGGGTAGACCTCTCCAAAGATGTCATCTGTCTGAAAGGCAGAAAGAGAAAGGGACTCCCTCGTAGTCGGCCAATCTCCAAGTACGAGCGAATCAGTTCAGTTGGTGGCATTTGCGCTTCGATACACACCAACAGAAATACCGCCACAGCTCCAGCGCAAGCACAAACGGCTCTTGTTCGATGTAAACTGCCCTTCACGATCAGGAGCGCAAATACCGCTAGGCAAATTGGCAGGTCATTGGGTTTACACGTGACAACCATTCCCAGCGATAGCGATAAGCTGACCCACGGGAATATACGCAACGATTGCTGAAGACAAGCCAGTGCAGAAAGAAATAGCAACACAACCGACACTGAACTGGAATTGTTAAACCACCAGAAAGGAATAACTAACATGGTGCTCATCTCCGCACAGAGGGCAATAAAAAGTGCGGAATGACGAGGCACAGAGATGATCCGCAGAAGCGAGAACATCCACAAGAAAGTAAGAGAAGCAAATATTGCGGTAAGAAGGATGACAGAAGACCACTTAAACCCGAAGAGCCACACACTACTCCGAATGCCTGCCATAAACAGAGGGGGCATGTTGCACGGGAAATCGAAGTACGGCTTGAATCCCTGCGCATAGTAGGTTGCGATGTGGACGACTAGCCCCTCGTCCCATCCGCCAAATTGATACATCCCGAGCCGAAACACTCCAGCACCGAGCGATATAGCAGTCAACCAGATCAGCCCACGCCACTGGATGAACCCCCGGAAGCAAGTACGATCAGACAGGCTCATGTAGAGCGACGCGAGAGCGAGTGCTGCAAGAACGAAAAAGGCATTCTCCGCGCCAGCGATCAATAGTGTGTCAGCCAACCACAGAGCAACCGCAGCTAGGATCGATGCGAGGATCGCGATTCGCAGGGCCGGGCCCCACACTGGGTACTCCCTGGAAGCATGAGGTTTCTGCATCCGTCGATAATTCCACATAGGATCGTTCAGCGCAACGAAAGAAAGAGGCGAGACGCCCCTTCTTGCCTCTACTCCTACAGGCATTGGATTGCCGTCAAGGACTAGATCTTTACGTGCTGCTTCTCGATGTCGTGGATTTTTTCGACACGTCCTGCATGGCGTCCCCCCGAAAACGGAGTATCCAGCCATATCCGTACGATATGCTTGGCGGCAACTTCGTCGAGTATGCGAGCTCCAAGTGCGAGAACGTTCAGATTATTGTGTTCGCGTGACAACTGCGCTTCATAGTCGCTAGAGATGTTCGCGGCGCGGATGCCAGGAACCTTGTTAGCGGCGATTGCCATTCCAATACCCGAGCCGCAGACAAGAATGCCGCGATCCACGCGTCCTTGAGCTACGTCTTCCGCTACCTTCGCGGCATAATCGGGATAATCCACCGAGTCCGACGTGTTACATCCCTCGTCTACCACCTGATGTCCACGCTCGATTACATATTGACGAATGTGATCCTTAAGAAGATATCCGGCGTGGTCGGCACCCATTGCAATTTTCATTTGAATTGTTATCCGTGAGTCGTTCCTGAACGACCAACTCGTTTGGGCTAAGAGGTCGCTTGAAGCGACGCAGCCTCGACGGATTCTCCTTTGGGATAAGCGCGATTGAAGGCTCCGGCGACGAACCGGGTAACCAGGTATCCGTCCATGTACTTAAAGGGCGACTCGCCCAAAGTGTAGTGTCCGCAAGGCAAGCAGCGAATCTCCGCTTCAAGTTTGCGGCTTTTAAATTCTGAGGCAATCTTCTGGCTGAATTCAGGCAAAAACGTCCGGTCGTAAGCCGTGTGAATCATCAGCACCTGTTTCGGCCAACGCTCGAACTTATCGAAGAAACACATGGGGCTGACGCACGAGAACGCGTGGCGCAGTTCGCCTGCGGTCAGCACTTCTTCGATCCCAGCCCGAACGTGTCGAGTAGAAAATCCGGTCCAGACCACGTCTCCAAAGTAAGTGGAGGCATGATTGAAAATGTTCACCCGCAAACGCGCATCGTGGGCGCTGGCGTTGAATGCATAGCAGGAGCCGAGACTCGTACCAAGCACTCCGAATTCCGTATAGCCTTGCTGCTCAAGCCAATCCACACAGCAGCGAATGTCTATGATCCCCTGGCGCGCGGCATGGATCGTCCGCCCGATATTGGAACTGACAGAGTAGTCTGCGCGATGCAGTTCCTCCGGCATGCGAATGTCGTGATACGGCATGCTGAGACGCAGCGTGGACACTCCAAACAATCGAAATAACTGTGCGAAAGCGTTGTGACTGATCGCATCGCCATTCCACTGCGGAACGACAATCATGACGCGCTTCGGCTTGCCCTCTTTATGCTGCGCCGGAAACCAGCGCGCATTTACCAGATCGTTCTCAGGATAAGGCGAGCGCACGGGCGAGGTGAACCGTAAAAACTCGCCAAACTGTCCGGCATACTTAGCGTCGTCAATCTCTGGATTCGCGTGGCTGCCGGTTCCATAAACGCGTATCGGTCGCTTTTCGAGTCGGAAATCCTTAGGAGTCTTGTAACCGAAGAACTCTTCGCTATGGGCAATCATTCGATCGTTTAGATCGAAGAAATAGCGCTTCTGCTCCTCGTTCGAGCTGGAATCGGGAACAGAGGAAGGATCAACACCTGGAAAATTGGCCGTCCAGTCCAGCCCCCACTCAAAGGGACGCACCACGCGATTACTGTCACGCGTTTCAAGGCGATACTCCCAGTCGTTCATCCAACGTGCATAACGAGAGCGGATCATAAGCGTTCGTACGAAGATTTTACCAAGCAGTAAGGACGAATTCGAACAGCTCACATCCAGAGGCAGACAGAGAGAGCTGAAAGGCAGCAGAACGCGGCTCAATGGAAAGATGTGCACCGAAGGCCAGCGACAGAGTTGCCCATCCCCTTCAAGCTTTTTTGGGGCTTGAAGGGGAAAACGCTGCCTTCAACTCTGCGATTTCAGACGTCGCTCCATATCCACAGGAACCGCCCCAGCCTAAACTACTCGACGTAAACTCGGGGAACGCGCGGAGACAGTCCGCACAGAATTTCGTAAACGATAGTCCCAGCAATGCGCGCATGATCGTCAGCGCCAACCGAACAGTTCGGACTGCGACCAATCAGCAGCACTTCGTCGCCGAGCTCAGCCTGGGGGATGTCCGTGACATCGATCATGGTGAGATCCATGCTCACGTTTCCGGCAATGCTGGCGTACTGGTCGTGCAGTATCACTCGGCCATTGTTGGAAAGATGACGACTAAAGCCGTCTCCGTAACCAACCGGAATGACCGCAAGCCGTGTAGGCCGTTCAGCTCGCCAGCGCTGGTTGTAGCCCACCGGAGTTCCGACGGCAATGTCGCGCAGGGAGATAATGCGGGTCTTCCATGTAAGCACCGGACGCACAGGCAGCGAGGCTTCGGCTGCGCCGGGACCTTCGCAATGCAGATTGTACCCATAGAGCGCAATACCAGGGCGAGCCATGTTGTTCCAAGTGTCTGGACGAGCTACAGTCGCGGCCGTATTCGCAAGATGCCGATAGCGGGGATGAATCCCGGCGGCGGCCAGCAGTTCAATCGCGCGTTCGAATTCCCCACGCTGTTTGAGCACAAATGGCGAATCAAGAATCTCAGATTCAGCAAGATGGCTGAAGACACCCTGCAACTCGACAACTGGCGAAGCTGCAATTCGGGCAGCCAGCGCGGGAAGTCCCGCCAGCGAGACGCCAAGCCGCGCCATTCCGGTATCCACCTTGAGATGCGCCGGAACTCTGCGTCCGTGCGTTCCGATCAGGGCGGCGGCGCGTTCCAGTTCTTCAATATGTTCGACGGTAGCGATCGCCGGAGTCAGATCGTGGCGCAACACCGCTTCGGCCTCGCCTCTCCAGAACCCCGTCATCACGAGGATGGGCAACTTCACTCCCGCCTCGCGGACAGCGATTCCCTCCTCGACGGAGGTCACGCCGAGCCAAACAGCTCCAGCGTCTTCCAGAGCGCGTGCGCTTTCGATCACGCCATGGCCATAGGCGTCGCATTTAATCACGCAGCACGGAGTGACATCGGGACCGATGTAAGTCGCGATCAGCCGGTAGTTTTCCGCCAGCGCGGAAAGTGAAATTTCAGCCCAGTTAGGGCGAGTATGCACGGAGAATTTCTGCTGTGTGGATGACAAGACAATCAGGCCTTAATAATCAATTCCAGTATAGCTCCGTGCTGGCGGTGCAAAAGAGGAGTAAGCCGCGTTTGTGCCAGAAATAAGTGAAACTGCTGACGCGCGCATGACTCCGTTGAGACATTTTCCGCAAAGGCAATACGTCAGAGGATCCTACGTCAATTCGATCTCCAAATGTCGAGTAGTGACTTCGTGCCTGATCGCCATGCGTATTCTGATAATCGCCATGCTTAAAAGCAAAAACCAGATTTGCTTTCTAAAGTTGGCTGCTGCAATACAGGGTTATAATCGCGCCCGGTTCGAGAACCGAGAGAGCTGAATGAACGCTAGTCGACGATGTCTGTAACGGTTTTCGCAACCCAAGGAGACTGCCATGGCACTCTGTATTTCGTTTTCGATCGACGGAAGAACACGCAACATCCGCATTCCATTATTAATCGACACAAACATCCGGCAACGTCCCGTCCCCGGAAATCTCGCGGAACTCGAGTTGGCCGCAACTGTCCTGGCACTGGTGGAACACATTAAGCCGGTGACGCACGACGTGGATTTCACGAGAGAGTTGACCGAGGTTTCCAATCGGTACATCCGGTTCATAAAGAAGGGACTCCCTGCAGGGGTGGACTTGAACCTAACCGACCTACACGAGGAGGAGAGAGCAGCTTGAGGCCACATACACCTGCACAGCAAAGGTCCTATTGAACGAGTGCCTGCTCAAGTTCGGCTGCACCACACCTCAATTAGTCGTGCAGCCACTCTTCGCGCAGCAGAGTCTCAAACCGCGTCGAGCCCTTGATGAACGCAAGCTGAATCGTATCCGTCGGGCCGTTACGCTGTTTAGCGACGATAATCTTGGCCTTGCCTTCCAGCTCCGGATTATTGCGGTCGTAATACTCCGGACGATAGAGAAACATCACGATGTCGGCATCCTGCTCGATGGAGCCGGATTCGCGCAAATCGCTCAGCTTCGGCTCAGCGTCCTTGCCGCCGCGTGTTTCCGGTGCGCGGCTTAGCTGCGACAGCGCAATCACCGGAATCTTCAATTCCTTGGCAATCGCCTTCAGTCCCCGCGATATAGCGGAAACTTCCTGCGTACGATTCTCATAGTGGCGACCGCCCGGCGCCGTAGCCGACATCAACTGCAAATAATCCACGACGATCAGGTCGAGACCTTCTTTATCCATCGCCTTACGACGTGCCTTGGCGCGCATTTCCGTCAGCGAAATACCCGGCGTGTCGTCGATAAAAATAGGTGCCTGAATCAGCTTATCGAGTGCCGTTCGCAGCTTTCCCAGGTCTTCGCGAGCCAGAAAGCCACTGCGCATCTTGTGCGCATCCACTCTCGCCTGCGAACACAACATACGATTCAACAGCGCTTCCTTCGACATTTCCAGCGAGAAGACAGCAACGCTCTTCGCGCCGAGCACCGCAGCATTTTCCGCGATATTAATGGCGAAAGCCGTCTTACCCATCGAAGGACGGGCGGCGATGATGATCAAGTCGGACTTCTGCAGCCCGCTCGTCATCTCGTCCAAATCGGTATAGTACGTCTCCAGACCGGTGACGCGTCCGCCGCGCTGGAAGAGCTTATCGAGATCGCCGCCAAACGACTCCATGGCGATCGTCTTAATATCCGTAAGCTGCTGCCCGCTGCGTTCTTCCGAGATATTGAAGATGCTGGATTCGGCGGAATCAATCACCTCGGCGGCCGTGCTGGCCTGCTCAAGAGCTTGCGAAATGACGCCATTTGCCGCATGAATCAGGTTGCGCAGCATCGCCTTGTCACGCACAATGCGCACGTAGTGCTCAACCGAAGATCGTCGCGGAACACCGTCCGTCAGCGAGGCTAGATATCCAGCTCCGCCCACTGCTTCCAGCTCTTTGTGGCGAAGCAGTTCCTCTGTAAGCGTGACGATGTCTATCGGACGGTTCGTCTCCGACAGATCGGCAATGCGTTGGTAAATACGGCGATGCGCATCAAGAAAAAAGTGTTCGGCCTTCAGGGTCGAGAGGGCTTCATTCTGCAAATTGTTGTCGAGCAGAATTGCGCCCAAAATTGAGCGCTCGGCCTCAGGACTGGCCGGAAGACCGCGATCGAGACTGTAGTCAGTAGTTGGCATAAGTAGTGGTCACAGCAGTGTCATAGACAATATCGGCATCAATGACAAAATTCCGGAGCTCTGTTTCGATGTTAGCGCACGCGCAGCCATCGAAAACCTGCAGCGGGAAAAATTCAGACCTCCGCCCGGATGTAAGCCGTTCCAACCAAAGGCAGAAGAAAATTCTCATGCAAATATAGGCACGGAGAGGCCAGCCGCCTCTCCGTGCCGTCAACAGTGCGTATTGCTGCGTGTGGTGACTCGCTCCCGCCGCCTTTGCGGAAACCTGGGAGTCTGGGCCAGCCCGCAACCGGAGCGACGCTGCCGCCTGCCCGACTGCGAACCTAGCGAGTGGAATCCGCGGACTTTCGTCCGTTTTACCGGAGGCTCGCGCCCGACTCCCCTTCCGTCTCTGTGAGCGGCGACCCTGTTGCCAAGGGGCTATACAGCGCCGGACTGGTTTTTCGAATTCCGTTTGCTGCTGTCGGCTGCGATCTCTCGCGCCGTACCGGGAGCAAAGTCTGCGTTGCCGCAAACCCGGAATGTCGTCCGCCAACTGGCTCTGCTGTTGCCTTATCGCCGCCTCCCGAGCCGGGAAGCACCACGCAGCGTTGTACACACCGTTGCGTTACTTGAAGAGTGCAACAGCCGGAGGCGACAGTGGCGGGAAAACGGAACCCCCGTTGTGGGTATGCTGTGCAAATCGCGGAAAGCTTGTGAAACACCGTGCAAAACCCGCTCAAAACCTTGTTTTTGCTCCCGTTGTCGCTCTTGCTCGTCACTCCACGATGCAGAATTGGAGCTTACTGCGCGGGCTCCGGCTCAACCGTGCCACGAAAGCGCCGAAAAAGCTTCAGCGAGGCTTCAACCTCGTTATCCTCCCGCTGATGCTGCTTCATGGACCCTTTCGGCTGCTCGATCCCGCTCCACAAAACGACCCGATCATGCGCATCGAGAATCGTGAGCCTTATCTGCATTACCGTGCCCGAAGAAAGCGCTTTCCCCGAGCCACGTCCGCCACCACCCACGCTTACCCCGGAGTCAGACACCGGCGCGTTGATCGAAACAACGAGATTGGCCCTCTCTGGATAGCTGACCACCGTATATCGTCCCCATCCCTGAAAGGCGTCTCCAATCACATCGTTTGGAATCGTCCCCCCAGCGTGCTCGATATAAATACTGGTGGCGGCCATGATGCGTGCATGCGGATCCATTGACGAGGGCTTCGGTGCCTCCTGTGCAGACATCCCCCCGGCCAGAAGAGCAACCGCGATAACCAGCATCCCCGCGAATCGAAATGCAATGTGCCTTGCAAACACCCTGTGCGTCATAGTTGACCTACCAGCTCTTCAAATACTTGGCCATAGCCGTGACTTCATAGTTCGAAGTCTTGACCTTGTGCATGACTGAGAATCCGGGATTCAGTGGCTTGCGTCCTAGCCTTCGATAAACCTCATCCGGATCGCGAATGAAGTCCTCTACGGTCTTTTCGTCATATTGCGGCAACACGTTACTGAGGTTCGGCCCGCCCCCGGAAAAGTGGCAGCTCGCACACCCCAGACGCGCAAACGCCCGCTTGCCGAGTTCTAACTGATACGAGTGATAGGCAGCCCATAAAGCGAATGCTGCGATTGCCAAAATGATGACCCACTTCAACTTAAAACTCACATTTGCTCCTTACTATCCACCCTGCCAATGCGCAAAAACTTCACCGCTGTGACGCCAAAAACCACGACAGCACTTCTACATCCCGCCGAGAAGCCTGCGGACGCGGCATCTGCTCATATCCAGCATTCAGCGGACGATTCCCCCTCCGCGCATAAACCGTCTCCGGATTCCCAACAAACTCCTTGAACATTGCGCGACCATACTTCCGCCCAACATGTTCCAGCGAAGGCCCACCGCCCGCAAGATGACAGCTCGCGCACTCCAGCCGTTCAAAAGCCTTCCGCCCCTCCGACACTTGATGCCCACCATACAGCAGCCCACCCGACACACCGATGCACACGCCCAATACCATCCAGTGCCAACGCCGCCACTTCAAAGGGCAATCTCCTCAAAACTCTTTGAATGTTGAGTATGCATGAAAGCCGGGAAGGCGAAAAGCAGGAAGATTCCGAAACCCCACTTCCAGCAGCGCGGCTTCTTCCGATAAGCTCTATGCAACAGCAATGCTGAAAATCCTTATCCAATCCGCCTCGTATTTCTTCGCACTCCTCGCCCTCTGCGGCCTCGGATACCTCGTCCTTTCACTCTGGAGCGAATTACGCTTCCTCGCCCGACGAAATTCCGCCAACAACCAGCCGCCGAGCGAATTCACGCCCCCCATCAGCATCCTGAAACCCTTGCGCGGCACCGACCGACAGATGTACGAAAGCTTCCGCTCGCACTGCCTGCAAAATTACCCGCAGTACGAAATCGTCTTCGGCGTAAACAGTGCCACCGACGAAGCCGTCGCCGACGTGGAGCGCCTCCAGCAGGAGTTCCCGACACATGACATTCGCCTCGTCGTCTGCACAGAGGTCCGTGGCAGCAATCGCAAGGTCAGCAATCTCTCCCAAATGATGCGCGAAGCAAAATACGCGCACCTCGTCATCAATGACAGCGACATCCGAGTCCCGCAGGATTACCTCCGCCGCATCGCCGCTCCCATGGAAGACGCGCAGGTCGGATTAGTAACCGCCCTCTACCGTGCCGAAGCCGGACGCAGCCTCGCCTCTCGCGTCGAAGCCATCACCATTGCCACCGACTTTGCCGGAGGCGTTCTCTGCGCCGTCGAACTCGAAGGAGGACTCCACTTCGGACTCGGTTCCACGCTGGCCTTCCCCCGCGCCGCAGCCGAAGCAATCGGAGGCCTCGAAGCTCTCCTGGACTACCTAGCCGACGATCACGAACTCGGCAAAATGATCTCCGAAGCCGGCTACAAGATCGTGCTCTCTGATGTCGTAGTAGAAACCTTCCTGCCCGAATACAATTTCGCCGCCATGTTCGAGCACCAACTGCGATGGTCGCGAACTGTCCGTGACCTGCGAAAATTCGGTTACATCGGAGTCCTGCTGACTTTCGGACTCCCATGGGCTTTAGCCGCCTGCGCTTGCGCCGCTGGAGCCGCATGGTCTCTAGCACTACTCATCGCCGTCTCCATAGCACGCTTCGCTTCCGGATACCTCCTGTGCGCCCCTATCCTCAACGACCGCCAAACCCTCCGCGACCTCTGGCTGATCCCCGCCCGCGACATAATCGGCGTAGCGATCTGGTTCGCCAGCTTCGGCGGAAACACCATCGTCTGGCGAGGCGAACGCTTCCACTTGAAAGATGGAAAACTAACCAGAGAATATTGAAGGAGTTTGTACACAGGTAAATCGATGAGCAAGAAAATGAGGCCTCCGAACGCTAATTGTCCGGTACAAGGATGTAAAGCTGAAAAGCCCCATACTGACGATTTTTTGGTCAAGGAGCTAGTTAACAGGTTTGCGATGCTCGACAAATGCCTTCAATGGGTATCGTTGGCAATGGCTGAGCTACGCGATTCGATGATTGCCGACATGGAAACAGGGAGACTTTTCGCTTGGTATACCCGTATGCGGCAGATCGAAGAGCTTTACTTTAAGACACTTTACGTCTTATTTCTTGCTCCCGATAGCGAACTTCCGCACGTACTATCCGGCGAAACGCCCAACTCGTTTTCGATAATATATGACAAAGTGAACACCGCCATTATGGGCGGTAGAGGCGAGCTGAAAACGATCAAACCTGGCCAGTTTCGCATGTTCGATAACATTAACGACGGAGCACACGTCGGGTTCGGTGCCATGCAAATGATTGTCAACCTCCGCAATAATCCCGAGAGTTTAGATTTTCTGCCAGGATATGTGAAGCACGTGGAAACCTATTGCGCGAGGGTCGACTACATGCGCCAGATGTTCGAGGGGGGAAGAGAGAAACAGATTGTCATGGATGCGATGATCAGGCTTCACCTTCTTCGCTAGTATTGGCGACGGGGACACCTAGAGCTGGTCGGCAGTCTCGACTGTGAAATGCGAAACATGCGGCAGCACTAACTAGCGCGCTTGATAGAAATGATTCTCCCGCCATGGGTGAACTTATAAAGTTCCCCTCTCCAGCGGAAACCGCTACCGCCCCAATAGCTCCCCACCCAAACAAAGAATCCAAGAAGATCGCGTAACGGATAAAGCCAGCAGTCCCGCAGCGCTCGGCGATCTCCAACCACCCCATATCCAATAGCAATGGATTGCACCACGCGATTAAAAACGCTCCACACCAATAGGGAGACGCCGAGGGTGACATGACCCATCCCAACTCCCGCGATGAGGCCGAGAACTCCAAATGGAACCGCGAACGTAAGACCGGTTCCAAGATGCCCCTTCGGACGCGAGTAACGCGTACTCTGCATCCATCGCACCTGTGTGGCAAACGTTCCAGGCAGCGTCTGCGTGCAGAGAACGTGACCGATGCGATAGTGCGATAGCACCACGCGATATCCAGCGGCATACACGCGATTCCCCAGCACAAAATCGTCCGAATAATAGTCAGCCGTGGAAGCGATGCCACCAATCTTTTCCAGCGCATCCCGTCGTACGGCCATCACCGGACCGAGAGCAAACTGCATCCCCTCCATCATGTCCGCCGTAATCACGCCAGAAGACATCTCGACCGACATCCCCAACGCCTCCAGACGAGACCAGAAGTCCGGTGCAGGAACGCCTTCATAAAGACAGGTCACAAGTCCGTTCTTCGGTTCCAGAAGAGGCGGAATCACGTTACGCAGAAAATCCGGACGCACCAACACGTCGCTATCACTGATCACTAAATATTCGTGACTAGAGCCAGCAATCATCTGATCCAGCGACCAAACCTTCGCGCTCGGCCATGGCGATTCCCCAGCCAACACCACACGCGAAGCGATCTGCGGATACCGCGCACGCAAACGCTCCACAACAAGAAGCGCCGGGTCAGCCACATTCCTGCATCCAAAGACAATTTCAAATCGCGGATAGTCCTGAAGAAAGAAACTCTCCAGATTCTCTTCGAGATGCAGTTCCGCACCTCGCAGCGGTTTAAATATGCCGACGCAGGGAAAGGTCTCAGCGGCAATCAACGCGACGGCAACCGATTGAGTACGGGCCACCCGCAGGTTGCGCACCGCGGCCACAAACACCAATCCCAGAAACGCCGTCGAGGATGCGGTTCCAAGTAGAGAAACGACCATCAGCGCCCGCCAGAGCGCGAAACCGTCACCAACAAGCAGCGCGTGAATCATCGCGACATCCGCGAACGCATAGCCATCGAGGGCACGCACTGCGCGCTCAGGCAGACGCTATTGCGCAAGTTGCACTCACACGCAGACAAAACCGTGGCGACGAAGATTATTGTGTTCCGGGAGTTGTGAATTCTCTTGCTCGATTCGTGCATAACCTGAACAGACTTGCTGTCCAAGGATTATACAGAGACAACAGGCCCGCGATGTGCAGACCTGCATGTTGATCTCTGCTAGCCTGCCTTACGAATGGTTAAGTGGGTCTCGGTTCCGCGTTCCGTGTTCTGTCTTGAGCAATCGGCTGATTTCGCTCTCAGAGTTCGGTCAAACGAAGTGTGCTTGACGCCCCAATATAGCTCTTGCGACGGCACCAGTCCGTGAGCCGATCGGTGAGCAACTCGATAGGAACTCGCGAGCCAATCTCAATCAACCCGTCGGCGACAGGCAGAGTGTCGTCAAAGATCTGATCGTTGGTAAAGCTGCGCATCGCGAAATTGTCGAGCCATTTGATGGGAGCCGGAGTGAGGGTTCCAGCTTGGTCGTACTCCACACGAATCTTGCGGGCGAACATGGTGACAGTATAGCCCGTCGGATCATGCTAGGCGAGATGGGCGCGAGGCAGAGCTGGTGGATGCAAACGAGGGCTGAAACCCATCCAGCCCTCGCCCATAATGATCGACTACTTGAATCTAACTTTCTTCATCTTGCGCCCGACACGAACAATAATTTCTGACGGAACAGGAACTTGCGAGTAGAGCTCCTTGTGCGCAACCCCGTCAAACTTGACCGATCCAGCTTTGATTTTGCGCTGCGCATCGCTGTTTGACTCCGCCAATCCTGCCTTGGCGATCACCTTGTCCACCTTGATCGTGGCCACGCCGTCGGCAATCGTTCCAACCTCCGTTGCATCGATCTCAACCTCTTCCAGATCGTCCGGTACTTCGTCTTTCTGGAATTGCTTGGACCAGTTCTCTTCGGCCCCATCGGCTTCCGCAACAGAGTGGAAATCGGCAATAATCCGCTTCGCCAAATCCTTTTTGGCGCGCATCGGATGAAGCGTTCCTGCCTTCACCTCGGCCTGTAGCTTTTCGATATCCGCCAGTGTCAGGTCCGTGAGCAGCTCATAGTAGCGCCACATCAGCGAGTCGCTGATCGACATCAGCTTGCCAAACATCTCCTGAGCGCTCTCGGTGATTCCGACATAGTTGCCGTAAGATTTCGACATCTTGCGGTCGCCATCCAAGCCCTCAAGCAGCGGCATGGTGAGCACGATCTGCGGCGGAAACCCATAATCCTGCTGGAGTTTGCGTCCCATCAGCAAATTGAATTTCTGATCGGTGCCGCCAAGTTCCACGTCGCACTCCAACGCCACCGAGTCATACCCCTGCATCATGGGATAGAGCAATTCGTGGACGCTGATCGGCTTTTCTTCGTTGAAACGCTTGCTGAAATCCTCGCGCTCCAGCATCTGCGAAACCGTGAACTTTGCCGTAAGCCGAATAAATGCCTCATAGTCCAGCTTCATCAGCCATTCGGTGTTGTAGCGCACCTCGGTCTTCTTCTCGTCGAGAACCTTGAATACCTGAGCCTTGTAGGTCTCCGCATTGGCATCCAGTTGCTCGCGAGTAAGCGGCGGACGCGTGGCGTTGCGCCCCGTAGGATCCCCAATCAGCCCCGTGCCGTCTCCAATCAAGAAAATGACGGTGTGCCCCATGTCCTGAAAATGCTTCAGTTTACGGATGAGCACGGTGTGCCCCAAGTGCAGGTCGGGAGCCGTCGGATCGAACCCCGCCTTGATGCGCAGCGGCTTGCTGCTCGTAAATGACTTTTCGAGGCGCTCACGCAGATCGCTCTCACGGATGATTTCGACCGAACCCTTACGCAGGTAGGCCAGTTGCTCGTCAACGGGACGGAATGAGGACATAACTCTTTGATTATAAGGTTCCCAGCTTCTCTGCCGATTCCAAAGTTGCTTCAATTGAGAGCTTTTCACGTCTGGACTGATATATTCAGCGAATGCTGAAAGTTAAATTGCTCTCTCCTACGGCCAAGGCGCCGACCATCGCACATCCAGGCGAAGACCTGGGATATGACATCTTCGCAAGCGAAACCGTGACCCTCGCACCGGGACGAAACGCCGTCGTCTCCACCGGAATCGCCATCGAACTGACCTCTGCCGCCGGGGACCCTCTCGGCGCTCTGCTGCGCGACAAATCCTCCATGGCAGCGCGCCGGTTAACCTGCACCGGGGGCGTGATCGACGCGGGCTATCGCGGTGAAATCCGCGTACTCATTGAGAATCTTGGCGACGCGGCAGCAGAGATTCACGAAGGCGACAAACTGGTGAACCTGATTCCCTACCCCGTGCTGACCACACCCGTTCAGGTACTGGACGAATTAGCCGAGAGTAGCCGCAACGCAGGTGGCTTCGGTTCGAGCGGAAGGAAGTAAAACGAGTCAGGCAGGAAGTATGCTTGATTTTCTTACGTTTCACTTTCTATCGACCCGCAAGGTAAAATTGGATGTTCGCCGTGGCTAGGTTTTCTGGCCGGGGCACGACCCGCCTGCTGGGATGGCAACGACCGCCCGAGGCCTGAAACTTTTTAGAAGAATAGATTGGAGCACCACTTCCATGGCGATTGTGGCCACGCAAATGCGTCCCGGCATGATTATCAAGCACAACAACGAGCTGCATTCGGTGTTCAGCGTCGAACACCGCACGCCAGGTAACCTGCGTGCATTCATCCAAGCCAAACTACGCAATCTGCGCACTGGCGCGATGTTTGAGCACCGCTTCCGCTCGGGTGATGGTATCGACAAGATCGTCGTCGATGAAATCAAGATGGAGTATCTCTACAACGACGGCGACAACTACTTTTTCATGGACATCGAAAGCTACGAGCAGACCGCTCTGAACCGTGATGTCCTCGGCGATGCCGTCGATTATCTGACGCCGAACCTGCAGGTCACCATCGAGTTCTTCGACGACAAAGCGGTGGGTGTTGATCTGCCGCAAACCGTTGAGCTAACGATTTTGGAAGTTGAACCGGGCCTGAAGTCCGCGACTGCCTCAAGCGTGACCAAGCCCGCAACCACCGAGACCGGACTGATCGTTCAGGTGCCCCCATTCGTAAACCAGGGCGACAAAATTCGCGTAGATACAGCCGAAGGCACTTATCTTTCCCGTGCATAAAGCTTGAGTACAGCGCGCCGTGCTGTGAGCGGCGTGCATTTCCGTTTGAGGGAGCGACATGGCTTCGACTCAGATTTTTCGCCGATACCTGGTTGCAGGACGAGTGCAGGGTGTAGGTTTTCGTTGGTTCGTAGAGCGCGAGGCTAAACTGATTGGCGTCACCGGTTGGGTGCGCAATCGGGACGACTGCGGAGTGGAAGTGCTCGCCGCCGGTACAAACGCCCAATTAGGCATGCTCTACGAAAAGTTAAAAGAGGGACCACGCGCCGCCCGCATTGATGAAGTCGAGGTCGAGGACGCAGCACCCTTCAGCGGCTACAAGACATTTCAAATTGAGGAATCCCGGTGATCACCTTGTCTCAGACCGTCAGTACGTCTTCTGAAGACCTTAAGAAACTTATCCGTGAGATTCCCGACTATCCGAAGCCGGGCATTCTCTTCTACGACATCACCACGCTCATCAAGGACCGCGCCGGATTTGCCCGCGTTGTGGACTTCATGACCTCACCCTACCTGGACAAGAACATCGACCTCGTACTGGGCATGGAAGCACGCGGCTTCATCTTTGGCCCCGCCATGGCCTATCGCCTGAATGCCGGTTTCATCCCCGTCCGCAAACCGAAAAAACTCCCCGGTGAAACCGTGAGCTACACCTACGATCTCGAATACGGCACCGACACCTTGGAGATTCACAAAGACGCCATCCAACCTGGGCAGCGTGTGTTGATCGTAGATGACCTTCTCGCCACCGGAGGCACCGCCGAAGCAACCGCCAAACTGGCCTCCAAACTTGGAGCTGAAATCTGCGGCCTCAGTTTTGTAGTGGAACTTGACTTCCTGAACGGACGCAAGCGGCTTGTGCCATACGACGTGTTCTCGCTATTGCACTACAGCGAGTAGGCTAAAGAAAAATAGTTCCAGAATCAGCCCGGCGTTTCCGCTGGGCTGATTCTTTTGCCCAGAGCAGCATTCTCGGATTCGACGATTACTGAGCAAAACAAAAGACGCCACTTTGAAAGCGGCGCCTCTCATCTTTGGAACTCAAACCATTCTCAGACACATTGTCCGATATGTCTTTCTTACTACTGCAGTGCGCTGTTCGTGGTACTGGCAACTGAGCCACCGCTGTTGTAGCGGATCACACCAGACAGATCGACAAAGAAGTAACGCTGTCCACTGGTGCCCAGGGTCGCAGGGGCGGCTTCAATTCCGTAGGTCGTATTTGGCGTGCCTTGGGTAGGAACGGTAACAGTATAATTGGCAGCCAGTCCAAAATTATATCCGCTCTTTAAGCAGACACCAGTAGTGGAGGCGACACCAGCCGTGCAGCCTAGGACTGGATCCAGCAACATTGCGTTGGCCGGTGCAGGAGTCGAAGAAAGCGCGCCGCCAAGTGCAGAAAGGACAGCGTAGCCGTAATCCGGATAGGTCGAGGCGTAGGTTACTTCAGCGGTGTTGATGGTGCGAAGCGATCCAACGGCCGAAGCTTCGTTCGCGGCGATCTTCGAGCGCAGCAAGTTCGGGATAGCGATGGCAGCGATGATCAGGATGATCGCCACAACGATGAGGAGCTCGATAAGCGAGAAGCCCTTCTGTTTACGCATTTTAAATAATCTCCTGTGAGCACTTTTGAATGCTCTCGTGCTTTCTAATTGCAACTGAAGCGCCACTTAGGCGCACAACTGTCATCTCATCGTAAATTACTGATTAGTAGTTATTTACTAATTTCGTTCGAGAGCAAATTTGCTCACTCGACAGCTCGATTTTCCCAAAATGACATATATTGTCGTTACCAAGTAACAAAATATGTCACTTCCCGATCTTTTGACTTTGCCAACAGCACAATATCCATACCACTCTCTGTCTACTGTTGAGCCTTTGGTATTTTGATATCGGAGATTGTGTAGGGCGGCACCGTGACGCTGAAGCTGTTTCCAACATCGTTGATAGGAGCCCGAGCCACTGTCGTTCCATTGGGCGCACTCCACCCCGCACCATAGTCAAAGCGCATGCCGTTCTTTGCCAGTTGCGCCCCTTTGATCGTGATATTCACGGTCGCAACCTGCTTCGGATCTTTATTAATCAGCATGACCGCAACACTCCCGTCCGCTCGCTTCGCTGAATGCACTGACAGAATGCTTCGGCTGGACGTAGCCGCGACCATGACATCATTGGGCATCATCAGAATTCGCGTCATGAGCACACCAAAGTAAACCAGTCCATGATCCTGCCGTACATGCGTGGACCACGCTTCTTCAACAGCGACCTTTCCATGCAGAAAACTTTCAATGTCTCCGAACAGCAGAGCTTCGAATTACGCATGGAGGCCTTTAACTTCCTGAATCACCCCATGTGGTCCTTCGACCCCGCGCAAACCAGCAAGCTCGAATTGCAAATGCAGGAGGATCAGGCGGGCAACAGAACCTTCCTGAGTTCCGACAAATGGGGCATGGCCACCACAAAGTATGGCCACAGGATCGTGGAGCGATACGACAAGGAACCGCATAACGAAGATATTGATGGTTTGCTACGCAGCCAGTGTCATGAACAACACCATCACGGTAATTCCGCGAGAAAATGGGACGCTAAATCTCGCGGACCACTTCATCGTTGCGAAGCTCCCTGATGACGGCATACCAAAAGCTGACCAAGCTGGTAACCAGCAGTAGTTGTGGATCCCAAGCGCCAGGCTCAGCCTCCGCTTCTGTCTCAATCAACTACGCATTCAGTCAGGCGGTTACGCCCACAATCTCCACACGGGTGAACGGAGCAAGCAGCAGCGCAGGTGCCTCCGCCACCGGCAGCACCTGCGCTTCGGGAACGGCCTACACTGCGGGCGGTTCGTGTGTGCTAAACCTGACCTTAACGCAGTCAAAGGTCGGCAATCGTACCGGAGCTATTGTCTTCGCCAGTGCGTCTGGAACGATCCTTGGAGAAACTCCAGTAGGTGGAATCGGCAACGCTCCTGGCCTCGTACTCGATCCCGCCGTGCAGGCCACTTTCAGCTTCCGACCTTCATCTGTCCGCTGGCATAGCAGTGGAACAACCCCGCGGGCGCTTCCTATTCTGAAGCGCCCGTTTCGCGTTTACGAAACTCCAGGGTCATTCGTAGAGAGAACTAATTTCTAGTGAATTCTATTCTTGAGACAACCACATTCGTGCTGACAACTGCTTTCTGTACAACTGCTTTCTGTCGGCCTGTTTGCTTTTGAGCAGTCATTCCGAGTGGAACGAGGAATCCCCGTACAGTTCAAATCTTCAGAGTCATCTTTAGGTCACCAACCCGAAACTACGAACGGCCCCTCACACACAATCGTTCGCTTCAAACTTCCTCTGCCATCTCCACCAGCTTCGACACGGTATTGACGTTTCTGGCCGTAGCCGCTCCTATCGCAGAAGGCAGCTTAAGCTTCGACTGCCCCATCCCGTTCGGATAATGAATAAACACCTCACGCCCAATCACTCGAATCCTTTCGCCACCGGCCGTGGCAACTTTGTCGAGGACTCCTTTTATTACATTGGTGTGCATAAAAAAGATGGCAACCTTTGCGGGCTCCTCCGTTGCAAACGGATTCGCAACCAACACCTGTCGCATTTCGGCAGCACTCCGAACCAAAACATCGATTCGCTTCCCCATCTTCTCTTCCAGAGCCTTTTCCAATTTGCCGCGCACACTTTCTTCAGAAAGACTACTTCGGAAGACAACATTGCCGCTCTGAATATAGGTGCGGACCGCGTTCAGCCCGAGTTCCGCACACATCGAGGCCAGTTCTTTCATCGACAGCTTACCGGTCCCGCCCACGTTGATCGCACGCAACAGTGCAATGAAAACGGTCACTTTCTTTCCTCTCTTATGCGCACCAGCAACTCCCATAGAGATAGCTTTTCGACTTGATGCAAGCACGTGCCAACAGGGACGCCTTTACTTACATCTAATCCTTTGTTGCAGCCGACTGTCGAACCTGGCAGCCGGTAGATCGACTATCGGAGGTGTAAGAATGATTTCGTTCCTGTCGCGTCCGTTCCAAATGCTGGCAGCCACACTATTGATCGTACAATGTGCCGTCCCTGCTCCACTGGCGGCGCAGAGCCACATCGTCAGCCCGGCACAGGTCCAGCAGCAGGTCCAGGCAACCAGCCAGGCACGTCAGCAAAATGAGGACAAGATTCGCGAGTTCGTGTCTTCTCCTGAGGCCGCAAAAGCCATCAAGGCCGCTGGCATGGACCCTGTCCAAGTCAAGACAGCCGTTTCCACCTTGAATGATCAGGAGCTCTCGCAGATCACTGCGCGTGCAGACAAAGCGCAGTCTGACTTTGCCGCAGGCTTAATTAGCAGTCGTGAAATCACGCTGATTATCGTGGCAATCGCGGTGATTGTGATCGTCATCGCAGTTCGCTAACATGAACTCGCTTCTGCCTGTGCAACATATAATTCTGGCTTTATTGCTCTGCGGTTGCCTCTCTGCCGCAGAGCAACCAGAATTATGGATCGATGTTCCCTACGTCAAGCAGAACCCAGAGGGTTGTGGCGCAGCCAGCATTGCCATGGTCATGCAGTATTGGTCTTCGCAGGATGGCCACTCATCCGGTGAGCAAGCCGATGCGGCATACATTCTCCAAACGCTCCACTCTCGCACCGCCCATGGAATCTACGCTTCGTCCATGTCGCAGTATTTGCAGCAACAGGGTTTTCGCACATTCACCTTCGCCGGGGATTGGGACATGCTCCAGCAGCATCTCTCCAAAGGGCGCCCGCTCATCGTAGCCCTAAAGCCCTCGACCATCGATCGATCGCTTCACTACGTCGTCGTTGCTGGCATAGACTCCCCAAAGAGCATCGTCATGGTAAACGACCCCGCAGGACGCAAATTAATGAAGCTCGACCGCGCAACCTTTGAACGACAATGGGGAGGAGCACAGCGCTGGACGCTACTAGCTCTACCGCAACAATCCGCACGTTGATGCGATGCGCAATCGTTCTGGCGTTCTCATGCGCACTGACCGCAACCCTCATTGCGCAAGCCGTTCCGTCCACACCTCTAAATAAGTCTCCCGAGCAACTCTTCGCCGAGGAGAACTGGCCTGCGGTGTTGAGCGCGGTTGAAGCCACCCCTACCCGCACAGCCGATCTCGATTACTACTACGCAACCGCCCTCGCCGAAGTCGGACGCATGAATGAAGCACGCGAAGCATTCCTGGCCGGATACCGGGCCCATCCCCACGACAAACGTTTCCCAATCGAACTCGGCGGAATCGAGTTTCTCAGCAAACACTACGCAAAGTCTGCAGACTGGCTACTTATCGCCGCTAGAATGTCTCCCCGGGACGCATACGTGAACGACTTCCTCGGCAGCGTCTTTTACTTAGAAGGCAATCTCGACGCCGCATTAAAATACTGGAACCGCGTTGATAAACCCCACATCGCAAACGTGCGCAGTGAACCTCTCCCCAAAGTAAACCCCATACTCTTGGACCGAGCTTTCGCCTTTGCCCCGTCTACCACCCTTCACGCTTCAGAACTCTCTGCCACCGAAGACCGTCTTCAGGGAATGAACCTGTTCCCCAACTACTCGCTCGTGTTGTCAACACGCTCCGACCAAAGTTTTGATCTCACCTTCCATGCTCAGGAAAGAAACGGATTCGGCAATTCCAAGTTTGCAAGCCTTCTCTCCACTTTTCGCGGAGTCTTCTATCAAGCCATTACTCCCGAGTACTACAACATCGGCCACTCCGCCATCAACGCCCAATCCCTCCTTCGTTGGGACGCACAAAAGAGACGCGCCTCTTTCGCATTATCCGGACCGCTTCGCAACAATCCGCGATGGCGTTATCGATTCGGTGCCGATCTTCGCAATGAAAACTGGGACATCCGCGAATCCTTCACCGGCCCCGCGCCGACTCTCGCCTCGCTCAATCTCCGAAGAGAAGCCGTCTTCGCAAGCGTGACTTCACTCAACAGCGGGCGCTGGAGTTGGTCCGCCGCTGCCGAACTGTCACATCGCGATCTCCGCAACGTGAACCCCGGCTCAACACTATCCCCTAATCTCTTGCTCCAAGGCTTCGAGCTAAGACAAACAACGCGCCTGAAGTACCGCCTTCTCAACGTACCCGAAAAGCGATTCACCTCCACCGCCAACGTCTCCGCCGAAACAGGCCGAATGCTCGCCCAATCGGTAAACGCATTCTTCAAGCCTCAAGCCTCACTCGTCACCCACTGGCTCCCCCATGCCCAAGGCGACGACCTCGAAATGCAGCATCAACTGCGCGTTGGCGACACCATCGGAGACATCCCATTCGACGAGCTATTCATGCTCGGCCTCGAACGCGACAACGATCTCCCCATGCGCGCCCACATCGGCACCCGCGATGGCCGCAAAGGCAGCGCGCCCCTTGGCCGAAAGTACTTCCTCTCCAACTGGGAGATGGACAAGAACCTATACAACAATGGATTAATCGCCTTTAAACTTGGCCCATTCCTTGACGTTGGCCATATCACAAATGGATCCACTCCCATCGGGTCACAAAAGTACCTATGGGACACCGGAATGCAATTAAAGCTAAGCGCACTCGGCGTCAAGTTCGTCCTCAGCTACGGGCGCGATCTCCGCACAGGCAAAGGCGCTTTCTACGCTCGCTCAGTAATCCACTAGTGGAAGTTGATTGCCGCTGCATGATCCGATATCTCCTGAGATTTTTGCTACAAATCACGCACTATGGTTAGAGAGATGAGTCCCCTGTGCGACATGCTCAGTTGACACTCCGTTAAACGGAAAGAAGATCGAGAATGCCGTTCCCTTACCTTCTATGCTGCGTACACTTACTTTTCCGCGATGCTTTTCTATAATCTCGTGCGTAACCCAAAGCCCCAGCCCTGTTCCGGTATCTCCTTTGGTGGAGAAGAATGGCTCGAAGATTTTCTTCGTAGTGATGCTGTCCATTCCGTGACCGGTGTCTACCACTGTGACCCGAATACCTTTTTCCCCGCTCTTCCAATCGATGGCTTCCCGCTTCCGCACCGTGATTGCCCCACCGCCGCGCATTGCATCGAACGCGTTTCCAATCACATTCGCGAATACCTGTCGCAACTCTCCCTCATACGCCGTGACCGATGAAGTTCCCCCATACTCTCGGGCAACTTGAATCTTCGCGGAAGTAAAGCGACGTTCATACAGAGACAGCACTGGATCGAGTACTTCCTCAATGTTTATTGGCACCGGCCGCGATGCCTGACGATAGAAACGAAGCGTTTGCGTGACCACCGCACTCACGCGACGCAACTCTTCTTCTGCCATCTTGGAGTACTCATGCACCTTTTCTAACGAGAAACTATTGCTGATCAGATAGAAGAGGTTCGTCACTGCTTCCAGCGGATTGTTAATCTCGTGCGAGATGCTCGCTGCAAGACGTCCCACCACCGCAAGTTTTTCAGACTTCCGCAAAGCATCTTCGGATCGTTTGCGCTCGGTGATGTCAAAGAAGACGCTCACCGCCCCGCGCACTTCTCCGGAGTCATCGAAAAGAGGAGCTGCACTTCCAAGAATCTCTCGTGCATCTCCATCGTCGAAAACGAGCGCCAGTTCCGCATTGCGAACTTCTCTTCCCGTCGACGCTGCGAGTTGTAGTGGAAACTCGTCCAACGGAACTTCCACTCCTGATCTCATGACCTTGAACGTTTGAAGTTCCGGATTTGATTTCGACGTATCCTCGCGGGGAGACAGTTCCAAGAATTCATAAGAGTACTGGTTGCCGGAAACTTTTTCGCACTTCCGATCCTGCGCAATGAAGATGAGGGCAGGAGTAACTTCCAGAATCGTGGAAAGCTCCTCAGCCCGTGCTCTCGCCTCGGCCTCACTCTTCTGCAAAGCCTCCGTGAGCACCTGATGCACATGTATATCCGTGCTAGTCCCCACCCAGCGTTGAACGCGCCCCTCTGCATTTCGAATCGCCACCGCCCGGCCCAAGTGCCAGCGGTACGTCTCATCCACCTTCCGTTTGAGCCGATATTCGATCTCGAAGTGAAATCCAGCCCGGACTGCAGCCGCCCATCCTTCTGTTGTGCGTTCCCTATCGTCCGGGTGAACCACTGAGAGGAAGCCGTCCGGAGCCATCGATGCCTCGGCAGTCAGTCCCGTGTACTCGTACCAGACATCATTGAAGAAGTCGCAATTCCCCTCTGCATTGGCGGTCCAGGCGATATTCGGAATAGCATTGGCAACGCTCCTGAACAGTTCTCTCGATTCCGAGATTCGTTCTTCCTGGCGTCGTCTCTCGCTTACATCCTTGAACACCAGGACAACGCCGCTGAGTCTACCGGCAGCGCCGTAGATAGGAGCGCCGCTGTCATCAATAGAAATCTCTGAGCCATCCTTGCGTATAAGAATGGTGTGATTTGCGAGCCCGACAATGAGGCCCAGGCGACGCACTTTGTCCACCGGACTCTCAACCTCTTCGCGCGTGTACTCGTTGACAATCCTGAAAATTTCTCGAAGCTGGAGTCCCTTCGCCTCCTGAGTTGGCCACCCGGTAAGCAGCTCTGCAACCGGATTCATGAAGGCGACGCGACCTTGCGCATCGCATGCAATAACCCCGTCTCCAATTCCTCGAAGAGTGGTGTTCAGCCATTCCCTGTGTTGTCGAATCTCCGCAAGCTGGTCCTCAAACTCCTGGGTTAAACCGACAACTTGGCGTCGTGTATAGAGAATGAGGACCGCTGCCGCCCCCGAGCTAGCCAACGCCAGAACGATGAAAATGATACGCGACAGAAGCTTGGAATGAGCGGTCCGCACAGCACGCAGCCCTTCTTCGTGCTGTACAAACTCGTCTGCCAGCAGACGAATGTGGTCCATCCTTTGTTTTCGATCACGGGAATCACCGATCAGCTTTTCATCGCGTACTGGCTGACGATCCAGATTCTGCGACGCTACCAGTTCCCATTCGCGAGCCTCACGCGCAAAGGTCCGTAGCCGGTCCACTTGCGCCGGGTTATCCGAAACCAGTTTCTCCAACTCCGCAATGCGACTTTCAAGTTCTTCTCGGCCACGATTGTAGGGTTCGAGAAACTCTTGCTGACCCGTGACTTGGTAGCCGCGAAGCCCGGTTTCCTGATCGATCACCAGCCGCAGCAATCCGTTCATTCTGGCGATCACAACGTCCGTGCGATCGACCCCAGCCGCGCTATCCTGAAGTGAATGAATCTGGAAAACGAAGATCCCTGCCAGCACCAGGAACGTAAACACTGGCAGCAGCAATAATCGCAACAGAAGTTTCTTGAACGCATGTCCGTTCATATTAGGGAATCATACAGATAGAGAGTTGTTTCGTCTGTTAAGTCTTACCTATGCCACTTTCTTCGCCGCTCCCAACTACTTCTCTAGAGTAGTTTCATGCGCCGGAATTCATCGCGCATAGTCCCATATCGCTCACATGCGGCGTTTTGCAGTTCCAGACGATTTCGTTACATTCGCGCTGGCACATTCGCGCTGGCAACTAGACAGAAAGCGCCCCCTAGTCTAAATTGAGTGATCGATGGAATGAGGTGGCTAGGGTTCCGATCCTCGGATTGGTCCGAGCGCCACAGAGGACCGTACGGTCCGCACCCAAGGGCAAAAATCCCAGAGGGAGAAATCGAAGGTGACTTCGTGTCTCTGGGAGCTGACATTTGCCAATCAAAGCGTTTCTGCTCGTCCTCGCAGGTGCGTTCGCGCACGCCACTTGGAACTTTCTCGCGAAGCGGGCCGCTCACAACAAACATCTCATCTGGTTTTCCTCCGCAATGGAGGCGCTTTTGTTTGCGCCGATTGCGACCTGGATACTGAGAAGCGCATGGATAATCCTTAACTGGAAATCTGTCCTGTTCCTACTTGCAACCGGAATCTTGCACCTGCTCTACTCCGAGAGCCTTTTGCGCGGGTATCGAGTCGGCGACTTGACCGCTGTATATCCCCTGGCGCGTGGTACTGGCCCACTCCTATCGTTTCTTGGAGCAGTTCTACTCCTGCACGAACATCCGTCGATGTTGGCCGTATCAGGAGCATTGCTCATCTCGTTCGGAATTCTCCTCGCCTCAGGAGGACTGTCCGCATTCCGGCATAGAACGAGTCGCGCCGGGTTGTTCTGGGGCATTGCAACCGGCTTTACCATCGCGGGTTACACATTGGTGGATGGATACTCCGTCAAGACGCTTCTGATCTCTCCATTCTCGGTGGAATACGCTGGGAATTTATTTCGCGGGGTCGTCTTGTCCGGCGAGGCATGGCGGCGACGAACTTCGCTTCCAGCGGAGTATCTGCAATGTTGGAAGGAAGCATTTGGCATTGCCACCCTTACCCCAGTCGCCTACGTCATGGTTCTGTTCGCCATGCGGCTCGCTCCGGTCAGCCATGTGGCCCCGGTGCGAGAGATGTCGATGATGGTGGGCATGTATTTTGGGGCCCGCCTCTTGAGCGAGGGACAAGTCCTCCGTCGGCTTGTTGGTTCTGCCTTTATCGTTCTCGGCGTAGCAGCTCTGGCGTTCGGTTGATCGAGTGGTTGGTCCAACGAGCTCAACCATTAACGATCAAGTAACATCTACGATTCCAAAGATGCCGTCCATGCTACTAATCGGAGGCATTTTCTCTCGAAAATGCCCTCCCAAAACGCCCCTAAACGGTCGATTTTCTCCACGGAATCGACCATTTTTGACCAAGAATGATCCAATTCCGAACCTTGTCAATCGAAAATTCTCCTCATTCGCTCACAAATTACTGATTCAGAACAACTTATAGTTTGTACGCAACTGATGGTATTCACCCTCTACTTTGCTATCCTAATATAGGTAGGAGAAACAATGCGAGACCGAAACACCGCACTCGCAACTGTAAAAGGTTGAAAAGTGCTCTTTAACTTCCCTGTTTTCAAATTTTTAGCGGGAAATATAGGGGGGGCAGGGAAGCGCAACAAAAGCTGGTCATCTACACTAGAGAACATGGTTCGCTTCGTTGCACTTCTCTTATTGGCCGCAACCCTCTGGTTTGCATGGGCTTTAGCAATTCCAGTCGCTCCCGAGGTTCCGCAGGTTCTGCTCTTTCCTCCCGGATCTTCCTCGAAAACCATTGCAGCCGATCTACAGCGAGCTGGAGTCGTGCGCAGCCAGTTTGCCTTCGAACTGCTGCACTATGCCATGCCAAAGAAGAAGCTGAAAGCAGGCGAATACCGCTTTGTGCGCGCCGCTAGCGGCCTGGAAGTCTTCGAGAGAATCGCTCGCGGAGATGTTCTCGTGCACACAGTTGTGGTCCCAGAAGGCTTCAACATGTTTGAAATCGCCAACGCGATCGAAGCCGCCGGACTTGGGAAGAAAGAAGATTTCCTCGCCGTTGCCACACACGATACCGCGCTGATCCACTCCGTCGATCCGCAGGCTAAATCGCTCGAAGGATATCTCTTTCCTGATACCTATCTGTTCTCGCGCACCATGACCATGCGAGACATGGCTTCATCGATGGTCAAGCGCTACGAGAAAGAGGCTCAAACGCTTGGACTTCCGCACGACGCGCATCGACTCGTGACCCTCGCTTCCATCGTCGAAAAGGAAACCGCTGCTCCCGAAGAGCGTCCTGAAGTCGCCAGTGTCTACGTCAATCGCCTCGCCAAGAACATGGCTCTCGCCGCCGATCCCACTGTCGTCTACGCTGCAATGCTTAACGGCAACTATCGCGGAACCATCTACCAGAGCGACCTGCAGTCGGACTCGCCCTATAACACCTACAAGTTCGCCGGACTTCCCCCAGGACCAATCGCGAATCCTGGCGCAGCCTCGTTGAAGGCCGCCATGCAACCGGCCCAAACCTCATACCTGTTCTTCGTAGCCGCCGGAGATGGCAGCGGACATCACCACTTTGCCGATACCTTTGACCAGCACGAGCGCAACGTCATTGCCTACCGCAAAGCCATGAAGGCCCACTGATGCAGCTTCCTCCCGCGTTACGTCAGGCCATTGAGCAGGAGTTAACCTCCTGCGAGACCAGTAAGCTACGGGCGGCTTCCGCTCGCCTCACCGAGTGCTATCGCGAAGGCGGAACGCCCGCCGCACTAGCAACTCCAGAGCAGCGCGCCGCTTACTTGGCCGTGCGCATGCCCGCGACCTTTGCCGCCGTCACCACGGCGCTCGCTTGGACACAAGAGACCTGTCCCAACGAAGTCTGCTCCGTACTCGACCTCGGCAGCGGCCCCGGAACCGCTCTCTGGTCAGCCCTTCAGGTATTCCCAACCATTACCGCGGCAACGGCCGTCGAGCGCGATCCCCGTCTGATTGACATTGCCCGCCGTCTCGGCGCCCAGAGCCCGCATTCCGCGCTCCGCGAGGCCACTTGGCTGCAAGCGGACCTCACCGCCTCCATCCCTGATGGCAAATGGGATCTCGTCGTGTGCTCCTATGCCCTGAACGAACTCCGTGACTCCCACCGAGCCGAGTTCATCCGTAAAGCCTGGGCCCGCACCTCCAAGTTCCTTGTCATAGTCGAACCGGGTACCAAGCTCGGGTTCGCCAACGTCCTAGCCGCCCGTACCCGCCTCCTCGCCGAAGGTGCAACCCTCGCCGCTCCCTGCCC